>ERZ808240.105-NODE-105-length-109387-cov-12.394669_pt1 | contig 109387 bp, 102 predicted proteins | sample MGYA00521084_ERZ808240 | MGnify/ENA primary metagenome ERZ808240 (study PRJEB31516, sample SAMN03275571) | gut metagenome | biome: mammalia-associated habitat; material: feces | host: Papio cynocephalus | place: Kenya | collected 2012-08-06 ...
CACAGCACTTTGACTGCTGCATTCGTGAGTTCGAATCTCGCCACCCCAGCCAAAAGAAACAAATCCGAACTCGCCCGTGTTTTTTAACGGTGCTTTCGGGTTTGTTTATTTTTTCAGTAATATATAGAAAAAAACGGATAGTCGCTTGTACTATCCGTTTTCTTTTACTTAATTTCAGTGTTCTTTTTCTCTTGCTCGGCTTTCCAATCGTTAAAATACTCCTGTCCCTCTTTGCTTTCATAAAAAGCGGTTATTTCGGGTAAAATACACCGTGCAAGCGATTGAATAACATAAACGGGTACACCCGTATCATAATCATTGTTTTTATCTTTTATCGGGCACACCCCCGTTATTGCGTTTTTTGTTATAATGGCGATAATTTATTATGTTGCAGGTTTTTCCGTTATCGTCGCTTATTTTAATCGTTTTTTCATATGTCAAGGCACAATTCCCGATTTCGTGCATTGCCTCGGAATAAGTACAGTCTGTAATTTCGGGCGGTACAATACCTTTGCTTTTTCGGAAAATTCTAAAACCTTTGGGATATAATTTCAGCCTTGCGCCTTTAACTATCGCTTTTGAGGGCTTTTTATCATTTTTTATCAGCTTAAAGCCTTTAACCTCTTTACTGCTGACCGTTAATGCTTCCCCAAGCTCCATATCGCCTAAATACGCCGAAAGATATGCGCCTATATTATCAATATTTTTCAGGGATTTAATTTTCACAAAACCGTGTCCCCATATTTCGGCTAAAACATTGTTTGGAATAAACGGCGCTTTTTCATTGAATATCAATAGCAAATGGGCATGCAGACTCCCCCTTGCCTGCGGTTCTATAACTAAAATGTACTCGTATTTCGGCATATTGTTTTTATTTAAGTAATATTTAAGTTTCATATTGAATTTGCGAAAATCGTTGTATAGTCTTTCGGTATCTTGCATATTTTCGGCATAAGTGAGAGTTACAAACAAAGCTTTTTCGGGTTCGGTGATATTTGTGTTTATATAGTTTCGTATTTGCTTTAAAGATTGAGAAACGCTTTTTATATTATCCGTTCTTTTTTCGGTATGCTTAAAGCCCTTAACTTCGCCCGTTTTGATATTGACAAAATTATCTCTATCAAGCTTTTTAATCGGCATTTGCGGAGCTTTGCTCATAGTCCTTATTTCAAATATATTGCCTGTCTTTTTAAGCTGTACCGAGCTTTCGGGATTAGGCTCGGTATTAGGTATTTTTTCAATCTTCATTAAAACACCCCTTTCTGATATTATTCTACAATAATCAAGTTAATATATATGGGCGGCTTTCGCTCCGCTGCACCGCCCATATATTTCTAACGGTTCATTGCGGCAGTAATGCTTTTATTAAGTGTATCAAAATCGGTAATAGGCGCAATTTTCACAGGCTCTACGCCTTTCCCGTCTATCAGCAAATATCCCTCGCCCAAACCGTTATTGCGGTTAAGCTTTTCACGGTCTTCAAAGAACAGCATTGATTTCTGTTCCTTAGAAAGATTTCCAAGTGCAAGCACTGCCGAGAATTGGTCGCGTGCGCCATTGGCATATAGCTCACTATTGGCGCGCTGAGTTCCTAAAATAACAATTATTCCTAAACTCCTGCCCATAAAAAGCATATTCCCAATAAGAGTTTTGAACTGTTCTGCGTTTTTCTTATCCTGCGACGAAATAAAAGCCCCGTATTCATCAATCAATAACACAATTTTATTTTTGTTTCGCTCTTGATTGTTATCTTGTAATCTTTCGGAAAATTCTTGATAAACGGTTTTAATTCCCCTGCCAACATCATTGTAGCCATAGAAATTTTTATTTCCCTCGAATTGTGAAAAACTGCTTTTTTTATAGTCACATATCATTATGCGTATATCGGGTATTTTTGCAAATATGCCTAATATTGTTAAAAGGGCGTAGCTTTTTCCACTGCCTGTCCTGCCTACAACCAATAAGTTAATCATTTTTTTAATTATATCGGTGCTATCTGTTGTAATAACGGTAGGTTGTGCGTACCTAAAGGGCATGGCGAATATTCGTATTGTTTTTGTCGTATTGCCGAAATCGATTGCACTTATACGAATATTCAAAGCAGTTTCAAGAGCGGCAGTTTTAGTGTCAAAATCGATTATCGAAGTTCCTCTGTTTAGAATTGTTAGTATTATTCCTTGATTTTTATTACGGTCTTTTTTTACGGATATTAGTGTCGGGTATTCAAGCAAAGAATTATGTAAGCCTATCTTTCTGACGGCTCTGTCAAATTTTCTCTTACCTAACGGGTAACGCACCAATTCTATATAAGCCATAAACAGTACAATCTCAACCGCCGTTATAACGCAGTTCCGCACAAATGCACCTAACGGTGCAGGGAAAATATTTCGCTTGACAACAGTAATAATCGCTATCAAACAATAAGTTAAAGTCACAGTAAAACGAAAATAAAAATCTTTTGTCATAAATAGCTCCTTTCAATAGCACGGGGACAGTTTTCTATCCCCGTGCCGTTTGCCGACTGTTTAAGATGTTTAAACAAGTTAAGAACTTTTTTTATTTATAATCTCGCAAGAGCCGGCACAAGCCGATAAAACCATATTATTGTTAATCGAATACGCCGATACTTTGCAGTCAGAGAACCTAACAAAAATGGGCTTTAGTGTAGAACAAGCCAAGTCTATGTCTTTATCGCTTATTTCGGGCAAGACATTACCGTCACCCTCAATTCTTACGCTTAGTGGGGTAAAACGATTTCCTTGTAAAACAACATCTAAGCGACTTCCTATGGCGGTATCATCGACCCTCTTTCCGTTCTCGTATTTATAGATAGGGGCTCTTGCCGTAAGGATACAATAATCCATACCGCCGTTAATTGTTGATAAGTCTATTTCTATTTTATTATACATTTGATGTACCTCTCATTTTAATATTTTTCATATACACACTTTACTTTTTTGTGTGGTAGGGGTGATTTACACCCCTACCACTAAAATCTGACGGTTAAATGCTTATACATAACTCTTTTAAAAAGTATTCTTTTAATCGGCTTTGCAGAAAACAACAATGGCTATGTAATAAAAGAGTTACTATATCACCGGAAAATTCAGAATGCGCTTTAGGCGAACCGTCTCTTTTAAAATTGTAGAAATTACTTACAATAAAATAGTAATATGTATCTAACGTTAGCGGTTGAACATACATTTCTAAAAAAAATTCAATTTTTTTAATTATTTCCTGCGGCAAATCCTTTTCAAGCTGACGAATACTGTTTAATTTCTTTTGCACAAATTCTGTATTCATTACATTACGAAAATCAAAGATTTTTAGTATTTCTTTTTCTATATTTTTAATAATAATATATCCGTTCATATTTTAAACCACCTTGATAATATTTTAATTTTAATATTGTATATAAGAATAAAATGCAGAAATTATAAGTCTTTTATTGCTTATCACCCCCTCTATCGGCGTTATCGCGAATTACCGATAGTATTTCAGAACATCTCCTGACAATATTATGTTACCACATTTTACCGATAAAATCAAAGCAAACTTGTTGTTAGCCTAATCCCGTGTTTTAAATCAAAGCTACAAGTGCTTTATGACAATTTACTTGACAAAATCACAATAATATGATATAATTCACAATGAAAGTGAGGTGAATGTAAATGACTAACAGATTTAAAGAATTAAGAGAAAGTCTTAATTTGAATAAAAAACAATTTGCGGAAAAATTTGATATCAGCGCCAATACCATAACAAATATTGAAAACGGCAAAAACAATTTGAGTATTACTCTTGCACTCGAAATAGCGGAAAAGTGCAATGTTTCTTTAGATTGGTTATATGGAATAAGCGATGAAAAAAAGGTTGCAGGAATGGATAAATTCAATTCATTTTTTAAATTTAAAAAAATAACTGTTCCTGTTGAAGACAAAACGACATCATTGATAAAAGAATTTAACACAGTGGAATTATCCGACGCCATAATAAATTACTATGAAAAGATTTCCGAAATCGAAGAATTTAAGAAAGAAAAGGGCTTACCGCAGGAGGCTTATATCCTCTGGAAAGACAGTGTTAAAAAGAAATATGAATCAGAATTAGAGAACGATGGTTCTTTTACAGAATATGTTTTGATAAAGAAAGATGAAGATTTCATAAAAGATTTTTTGTATGCACAGGCACGGAAACTATTGCCTGATATCTCATCAAAACGTCATTTTGATGAGATAAATTTATAAAGTTCTGCAACCATTACAAAAACCACTTGTAATGGTTGTATTTTTATTATAGGTATATTTTAATAATTGGTATTGAAATTTGCGAAAATCGGTGGTAAAATGATAATGCCAAATCAATCAAATATCGTGCAGAATTATAATACCGTGGGGATATTATATATCTTTGCTATCCTGTTTCACAAACGAAATAATTTGATAAAAACGCAAATTTTGTTTCTGTTTGTGAATGGATTTTTCCATCTGCACGGATTGGTTTGGCGACTATCGAGGTTTGCGTTTTTTGTGCGTCTGCTTCGGTAGGCGCACTTTTTATTTTTGGAGGATTTTTTATGAAAAAACTGTCAGCCTTAATTTTAACTCTTTTAATTCTAATGCTTGCAGGGTGCAAATCAAATGCAACCGAAAGCGGAACTGTATCTGATTTTCAATCCGATACCGCTGTAATTAAAAATTCGTCAACTGTCGAAACTGACAACAACAGTTCAGAAGAAAACAGTTCAAAAGACGAAAGCGTTACAGACGCAGCAAATATAAATTCTGTTAATCCACCCGTCAATTCAAAAAACAATAACAACAAAAACTCCACCGTTTCTAAAACTGAAAAACCGAATGTATCTAATAATCCTTCAACTAATGCAGAAAACAATTCCAACAAAACGGAAATTAAGGCAATTAAGTTTTATGAAGTAACTACTTATTATGGATTTACGGGTTATTTCTGTACAATACAAGGCGACATTATTCTTAAAGAACTTGGTCTTGGAAACGATAACCAAAATGCCGCAAAAGGGATAACAGAGTATTATAATATAGATACTGGTGAGCCTATATTCTTTTGTGTTAATTCTACTAAAGCAACCGATAGGGATATTGCTGAAAAAACTGATGAGAATGCCGGTAGAGCAAAAATTCCCGTAAAAGTTATAAACGATAGAAAATATGAAAAATTCAATCAACCTTTAGAAAAATATATTATATTTGATGTTAAGCGAGATACAAGTTCTTACGGACCTATAAGAAAGGTAGTCCTTTATACCACAACTCCAAATACCAATGAAATGACAGCGAAAATAAAAAAACAAATTAAAACGGTATTCTATAAAAACTTTGGGCATTATTCGCCTGAAGAACCAGAATATTCTATCGTTGATATTTTTCATATAGACGATACCGAAAAGCTTTATAGGGTATTTGAATATTATTTGGAAGAACATTATTCTTTAAGCGAGGAAGAATGTCCGCCTAATACATTTTACCAACACGCTTGGCTTGCTGATAATAGCGGAAATAAAATTGCAGGTTCAGACGAATATATGGATATGGGAAAAGTATACGATACAAACGGCAATTTCCTTTTTTCTTTAAAAACATTTTCGGCGGTTGATTTTGAATATTGGAGTGCCACCAAAAAGTAATATGGTATTAAAATAACTATCATAATAAAACGATTATAGCAAAACGCTGTAATCGTTTTATTTAATGCTAATTAAGTATTGACTATATCATACAGATATTGTATAATATCAAATACGAAAGAGGTGTTATAAATGACAGAAATATCAGAAAGACTGAAAACCTTACGAAAAAATTCGGGCTTATCACAGGCGAAAATCGCAAGCCTTTTGAAAACAACACAGGCAAGTGTAAACCGATATGAAAACGGACTATGCACGCCGCCTGTAAAAACGCTTGTTTGGTATGCCGATTTCTTTGATGTATCTATGGATTATATTTTTTGCCGAACCGATAATCCGCAAGGCAAGCTATACGAAAACAAGCCAAAAATAATCGAAAGTATGACCGCAGAGGACAAGGAACTGAAAAAGTTTGTTAATATGTGCTTTGACCCCACCTCGCCTATAAGCCGTAAATTAAGGGAAGTTTTAACAGATATGTTAAAAGAAGAAACGAGAGAAAAGGGTGTGAAAAAATGAACGCTGTTATTTACGCAAGATATTCCTCGGATAATCAGCGTGAGGAAAGCATTGAGGGACAAATCCGTGAATGTAAAGCATATGCAGAAAGTCACGGAATAACAATATTAAGTTCGTATATTGACAGAGCTTTATCCGCTAAAACGGACAATCGCCCCGATTTTCAACGAATGATAAAAGACAGCGGCAAAAAAATGTTTGATATTGTGTTGGTATGGAAACTTGACCGTTTTGCAAGAAACCGTTATGACAGCGCACATTATAAAGCCATTTTAAGGAAAAACGGAGTTAAGGTTATATCGGCTACCGAGGCTATCGCCGAGGACAGCACAGGCATTTTATTGGAAAGCTTGTTAGAGGGATATGCGGAATTTTATTCCGTTGAACTTGCGGAAAAGGTTAAAAGAGGACAAGACGAAAACGCACTAAAATGTAAAAGCAACGGCGGCAGTATTCCATACGGTTATTATATAAACAGTAATCATCAATTTGAAATCAACCCGACCGAATCGGTTATTGTAAAAGAAATATTTAAACGCTACGCCGAGGGCGAGCCTATAAAGGACATTGCAAACTCTTTAAATAAAAGAGGAATACGGACAAACAGGGATAAACCGTTTATTAAATCATTTTTTACCCGTATGTTAAGAAACCGCCGTTATATAGGCGAATACCGTTACAGGGAAACCGTTGTTGAAAACGGTATACCTGCTATAATCGACAAAGAAACCTTTGAGCAAGTACAAATAAGATTATGTAAAAACAAACACGCCCCTGCACATACAAAGACTAATGCCGAAGAACCGTATTTATTAACAACAAAGCTTTTTTGCGGCGATTGTGGACAGGCTATGACGGGTGAAAGCGGAAAAGGTCATAACGGAAATATTTATTATTATTACAAATGCCGCAGTTCAAAACAAAAAACAGGCTGTAAAAGAAAAGCAGTTAAAAAGCATTGGATTGAGGATATAGTTATCAAGCGCACAATAGCCTTACTTTTCGATAATGCTATGTTAGAGTATTTAGCGGAACAGGTAGTAAAAACGGCAAAAAAAGAAAGCCCGTTTTTGCCAGAGCTTAAAAAGCAGTTAGCAGAAACGGAAAAAGGGATAGAAAATATTCTGAGCGCAATTCAACAAGGCATTTTTACAAAATCGACCAAGCAAAGACTTGACGATTTAGAGGAAACAAAAAATAAATTGGAAATATCAATTATAAAAGAACAATTTGAAAATCCTGTATTAACCAAAGAACAGGTGCTATGCTGGCTACAAAGATTTCGCACATTAGATGTTTCAAAAGCTGAATACAGGCAACAAATTATCGATTACTTTGTAAATTCGGTTTATGTTTTTGATGATAGATTGATTTTGAATTTTAACTATAAGGAGCGGACGGAAACTATTCCCTTTAACAATATTAAAAGTTCGGATTTAGTAACGGCTGGTCAGCCATTCAAAGCAAATCCGAATTTACCCGTGCTTTTTAACGGTGCTTTCGGGTTTGTTTATTTTTTATTATTTTTCAATGTTTAGCATAAATAGCTGTAAGGTATAATGCTGTATGCTGTGATAAAAAACAATATCCGTATCGTCATTTGATCGATACGGATATTGTTTTATCTGTGCAGAATTGTATTACGGGACAATTATGAATGCGCTTCTTTACATTTAAAAGCGATCTTTACAATCTGCATTTTCATTTTTCCGTCTCCTACCTTTGCAAGAAAACGGAAAAATCCGCTTACGGACGGGTCGCGCAGGTCATTGTAGCCGAGCATATAGCCGCGGCTTGTAACCGTAAGATCATTTCCCCATACGGATAATTCCTCTTTTGCGTCTGAAACAGCAAAATATGCGCCTACATCTTTGATTTTTGCACCCTTTAACCATGTTTTTGCAATCATTTTTACCGCCGTTCGGTTTGCCGCGTCAAAGACCAGCACTCCGCCAGGGAAGGCTTCTGACATTGCCTGCACCAACGCTTTTACCTGCTCTTTAAGGAAGTAATAGAACACACCAGAAGCAAAAAACACCGCGCCGTTTGACGCGTCGATTTTACGAAACCAAGCCGTGTTGTTAAGGTCGCAGGGGATATTCTCTTCACGCTCTCCCGCAGGCAGCAGTTCATTGCGAACAGTGATTACATCGGGAAAATCCAAATTATAAAGCTTACAGCTTCCGTTATCGCAAGCTCTGCCCGTATTGTCAAGCCCGCAACCGAGATTGACAACTGCCGCCCCCGGATGCGTTTTCAGATAACCCCGCACCTCCCACGCAAGGTCATTCTGCCGCATGGCAACCTCAAGTGAACCAAAGCGCTGCATAAGACTTCGGGACTTCTTCTCCGCCGCCGAAAAATCATAATCGATTTTTTCAATCAGCCGAAGCGAGGCGTCGTCCCGATAAAGCTTCGGATAAAGCTCGGAGCATACTTTTCTGGCATAGAGCGGAATAATAAGCGTTTCCTGTACGGTGTTTTTTTCGATTTTGTATTTCATATTGTTTCCTCCTTAGGCGATTGAGAATCGAAGCCCATACGGTTTCGCTCTTCACCATTCACATTTTTGGCTTGATTACCCGCCCAGACGGCGTTTACAAGCATCCAAATACAAAGCGCCGCGTTTCCGGAGCCTTGACTCAGCACAAAATCCCAAGCGGATACATCTGCGCCGAGCGCCTGACGTATATCCGGAATCAGCACAAATATAATCTGAAAAACTATCATATGAAGTGCGAACATACCGCGCGGCAGTACTGTCCTGCTTGTAAGTACCGCAAAAGCGCTTGTAAGAATCAGCAGAACCATTCCCGCGTAAGCAAAGTACATTGCGGGCATAATGCGGTTGTAATGCTCCTGTATCAGGGCTAACGTATCCTCGCGTCCGAGCAGCGGTGAGAGCGTGTTCGTCCAATCGGCAAGACTGCCGATAAACAAGTGCAATGCGCCGGCTGTGGCTATGTAAATTACGCCGCCTGCAAGAACCAACATTCGGGTTTTGCGGTACTCAGACCGTATCTGACGGTAGGAAACGCGCACGGTAAAAAATCCGAGCGCCATTCCGGGAAGCCCCGCTGCAATCAGCAGCGGAAGTCTCCACGGCTCCCATGAACCGTTTAAATACGTTTCTCTTGCAAAAAGCCCGCTGTCACCTTGACTTGCGGGAATAACGCTAAGACAAAGATCCCCGACAAGCATTAAAAATGCGCCGAGCGCTCCGAGCAATGCGTCTCTTTTGTATTGTTTCAGCTCTTTTATATTCATTTTCAATGCTCCTGAGTTCGATTACGGTTAGGGTATGCTAACCATAACACTTATGAAAAGCCGCCCTGCGGCAGCCTAAAGATATGAAAACAATATCCTGTTGATGTATTATATCTTTGTATTAAGTATAACACAAATTTACATAAAAATCTACTGTTTTCTGTAATCAGTTTAAACTGTTCAAAAATTTTTCGAGACAATATAGCGTTTCATTTGAAGGAGCAAACTCTTTAGCTTTCAAATTAAAAAGATTAGCATTATTCAAATCATTTAGTTTATAATATGCATTCGCTAAGAGCATTGCAGAGATGCTTTTATATAAAAGGTATGGCGAATTATAAATATCAAATGCAATAGAAATAATTTCAGAATACTGCAATGAACTTTGGTTACAAATTAAATATAATGTCTTATCTAAATATGAATTTTTCAGACTGCAATTATCCGTTTTTTTCGCTTCACCGTCAACTAAAAATTCAAATATCAATTCGAATTTTTCAATTGTAACAAGATTTTGATTTTTCCGTACCCTCTTATCTTTTTTAATTATATCAGAGTATGATTTGAATTGAGTAATCTCGCCTTTTAAAGCAATCATCATTAACTTTTGGAATTTTAACCAAAAAACTTTTGGCTGTCTTCTAATACATTTTTCAAGATACAAATTGCATTTTTCAAACTCGTTCATAGTTAAATAACGATTGATTACATTTAAAACCTGCTTATTTCTTATTTTCGTATATAAATAGAAAATTAAAGCGGTCAAAATTAATGATGACATAGTATATTGGTACTGAACTAACAGAGTAACTGTTTGCGGCGGAATAGCAAACGAAAATAAGCATATCAATGTTATCCATAAAAGAGCAAACAGTAACCTCTCAATTTTGTAATTAAGCATATTCTCACCTTAAGCTTATGGTTTTTATATCATAGTTTTTGAATTTTAAACTCCTTAAAATTCAATTAAATAAAGTTAATGCAAATTAGAATTATGAGGGTTGCGGGCAAGATAATTGGTCTGATCACTTAAATTTGAATTTTTAATGATTGAAGCCGCTTGCTCAATATATTGCGAAGATTCAAATGAGGGTTTCTCTTTTGCACATTCTAACAAATATGTTGCATATAATATCAGCTTATCATCACTCATACGTAATATTAAATAGGCTTTAACAAAAAAAGTCACTACAGAAATTCCGATAAAGCATAAGTATAATGTCAGACAAATCAACAAAACCGTAACAGCCGTACTTTGGCTATCTTTATCAAGAAAAGTTTTTGCAATGAAGATACCAGCAATTCCGCCCAAAAGAGAACAAAGACGAATAACCTTGGGCTTTTTGTCGGACAAAAAACTGTATTTCTCGGTCTTTAGTGCATAGGCAAGAAATATGCCGTATAATACCATAATAAATATTGAAGGGAATATAGTAATATACCATCTCTTATTTAAATAAGAGATACTGCACACAACTCCGATAAGCAAAAATATTTGGATATAAACCCCAGAAAAAGCAATGAACTTCATCAATGATATTGATTTTATACTTCTTTTTTTGCTTGGAATACAAAGTAATATAATTACCGTTATTGCAAATATAATCAGCATTGTAACAGCAAGATGCTTTGTAATACTGCTGTTATATAAAAAGCCATATATTATACCTATAAAAGTAAAAATATTCAGACAAAAAAACAGTCCGATAAACTGACGCTTATTCTTGAATATTTCCGCCTCTGAGCATAAATAAGCAAATATAATATTGTTCTCCATATTTTACTTCCCCGCAATCTTATCGGCCAGCCAACCTGCTCCATACTTTGCCCAGTCAATCAAAGTTTTTCCTTTGCCCGATTTATACATTGATAAATCTGCGAAGCTTCGGGCTGTGATAGCGTGTGTGCATATAGATAAGTCCGTTTTGATTGGTTACGGTAAAAACGTTTCCAATTTATTTTAACACGCAGAATTCAATTTTGCAACAGTAACCTGCTATAATTAGCTTTGTGCTGTTAAATGAGAACGGATTGCCGCGTACCATTCGGTGCTCGCAATGACAAGGCACAAAAAACGGATTTCACTCGCCATATGTATTTGCAATAACTAAATTGTGTGTCATTCTGAGCGCGAAGCGCGAAAGAATCCGTAATACCTTTAAAAGATAACGGATTGCCGCAGTCTCTTAAAAGCACAAAAAGCCCTTGTATCAAGGGCTTTTGTGCTTATTTATTTTCAATAATCCAATTTGTCGTAACTGAATTTAAAATCGGTTATTTTAGGACTGCTCCATGCGGTAAAGTCAAGCTCCTCAGACGGTATCGTCAGCGTATAAACCGAAGCAGTGCCGTTTACAACAAGCTGTTCCATATCAAAGTGTTTGCCGAAAAGCTTTGTATCGCCGTCAACGGTTGTAATATCAACGCCTGTTAATCCTATATCCTTATCCGTGCCGTTGGATACATATAGAGTGATCTGAACATTATTATTTATGTCCATATACATTTCCGTCACCTTGCACATCACGGCGTTCTCATAGAAAATTATTGTATTATTAAGGTCAAACGGAATAAAGAACTTCGCCCACGCATAGCCCTGCTCCTTTGCTTCAAGACAGTCATAAGAAAATCCTGCGTTATCGTAATCCGATTGCAGACGGGAACGCACGTCGTCGTTCCATTCAATTTTCCAACCGTCGTTTCCGCGGGTCATTATTGTAGACAGATACACCGATTTTTCCTTTTCCGACGGATAATTCTTCGGAATTTGATAATACAGCGCCGTATACCATACGCTTTCGCCGTCTTCGGCCGCTATGGCGATAAGGCTGTTTTTATATTTCTTAAAGTTATCATACGAGGTGTTATAATATTGCTCAATAACCGTGCTTTCGGTATTGCGGAACAGCTTTTCAAAGCTCTTTTTATCCTTTCCCGCATACTCAATAAGCTTATCGGTCAAGGTCTGCGCGGCTTCCCTAAATTCTGTATCGCCGCTTACAATAACGTCCTTGTTATCCTGTTTCGAGTCCGTACTGCCTGCCGCGGACGGCGTATCGGTCACCGAGGTATTATCCTTGTCGGCCTTATCGGACTGCGAAGCACCGCTTTTCGGATTGCTGCCGTCGATCGCGCCGTAAAGAGTCGGCACGCCGAGGTTTGCAAGTATGCACACAATCAGCCCGCAAACAATAAGACCGCTTGTAAATCCGGCAAGTCCTTTGCCGTTTCTTTCGGGATTCTTACCCCTTGTTACGGCGTTTTTAATGCCGAGAAGCATGGATCTCTCCCCCGATACCGCCGAGACAAACAACAGCGCCGCAAGCGACAGGACAAAGGCATACGGCAAAAACAGCGATATAACGATTGCCGCAAGGAAAAACCACAGCGCAGGCGGCTTTAAGCGCACCATATTGCCAAGCAAGGTTTTAAGCCGCCCCATAATTCCGCCGCGCTTGATTTCGGTTATCAGGCTGCTTACCGCAGTAATGAGGAAATAAAAGAACAGTGCGGCAAAAATCTGATTTGCCGTGTTATTTTTGGAAAACAGAGTGCCCGCGAAAAAAGCGGTTATAATTGCCGAAGCAAGCGACATTACAAGCTTTATAATCAAAGACGGAACAAACCTTATGCCCTCGTAAGAGCGTAACATTCCGTAAAGCGCGTTTGTGAGGATCTCTTTAATATTTTTCATACTGCCCACCTCACAATACCGCTTTAAGCACGGCAACAATAACCGCCGCGCAGATGTTGACAAGCAGAGCGATACAGATGCCGCGAACAACTCTTTTTGCCGACGGCTTTTCCTGCTGTTCCTTTTCGTTTTCGGGCAATTCAAAACCGATCTCGCCCGTCAGCATTTTTGCAATGTGCTTTTTATTTTCCTCGGTCTTTGCGAATGAATGAATGTAAACACGCTCATTTTTTTTGACCTTATCAAACATACTGCCAAAAAACGCATAGCCCTCTTCGGCGTTTGTAACCGTAACGCTGCGCTTGCACTTTTCGTCACGGTACTGCACGCTTAAAACCCCGCTTTCAAGCGAAGAGGAAAGCGCCGCCTTAATATACCGCTTTGCAATTTCGTAGGAAACGGGACCTGCCGCCGTCAATTCCCCGTGCTTGGCGTTCATCATCAGCCAAGCGCCGTCAAACGGGATAAAATATACATCCGAGCTGCCGCTTTCTTCCTTTAATTCGGCACGCAGACACCTTTCGGGCGCAAACAGCGCTTTTATAAAGGCGCTTATCGGCTTTTTAGGCTTTAATTCGCCGTCAGTTATACCCTGCGTTTTAAGAATTTCGTCGATCTCGCTTAGAATATCGGCAGGCAAGCCGTTTATAAGCTCTTCGGTATCGGGAGCAATTTCGTTCATCGGTGAAATATCGTTGAATTCAAGACCGATAAGTTCGCCGAGTCGCTTTATCATAAGATAATTAAGTGTAAACTTCATTTTGCTCCCTCCTTACTTGTATAAAACCGTTCAATAAGCTTTCTGTAATTTTCAAGACCTCTTTCGGCGCCCGCATTGCCCTTTATAAGCGCATCCTCCGCCGTATCGCCGAAGCCCACAAGGAATTCTCCGATTCCCATACCCTCATCGCCGAATACGGCGTTGTATAAGTCTCCGTTATTCTCGGCAAGCAGAATGTCCTCGGCGTCCACAAGGTTCTTGATATTATCGCCGTAATCGCCGTTCATCATTTTGTCGGCAAGCTCGCCATAACTCATCGCCTTGCTGCCGAACACGGTATCCATAACGCCCTCGGCGCGGGTGTCGGACGACGCGGCGTGCGCAAGATCAAGGAAGTAATCAAACAGGTTTTCGGCGTTGTTGCCCGCGTTTACGATATCCGCCGCCGCACTTCCCTTAAATATTTCTGCGGTTGCAATATCCCATATTGCAAGGTTCGGGTCTGTTTTTGTCCCCAAGCCTACAAGCTGCCCGGCACCGTAGGAGCCGGCACCCCGCACAAGCGCCTCTCGCCAGTTTCCGGTTTCGCCGTATACATCTGCGGCTTTTTGCAAAGCCTTTGAAACGCCTACACCTGCGTCGAAAAGCTCACCGTATTTGCCGAATTTATCGAAGAATTGCAGGCTCGACAGTTTATCAAGATATTCAAGTATATTTCTGTTCCTGTCTGCCGCTTTCAGCATTTTGTTGTAATCAACCGTTATAAGTCCCCAACACATTTTGAACTTCAGCGAGTCGGAATCGGACACAGGCTCGTATTTACCGCCCGAAAAACCGAGAAACGATAAAAGGAACAACAAAAGCAAAAATGCCGTACCGCCCATAGCGAGCAGCTGTTTCAACCAGCCGAGGGGATTTTTTATCAGGTCTTTAAATGTCAGGCTGCCGTCGTATTCGCCGAGTCTTCCGTATGTGGAATCGTCCACGTCCTTATCCGCCGAAGAAAATCCGCCCTTATAGTCGCCGCTGCTTTTAAGGCTCCAGTGCGAGGTGTAGGTCTTCACTTCGCCGCTCATTGCGGCGACAGTATCGCCGTAAGACTTGAAATACGGCTTGCCGTTGTCGTCAAGCGTGGGGGTAAGCGCGTCGTTTTTGTTTATCAGGGTATCAAGCAGCTTGTATGTTGTGCTGCCTTTCTTGGCGTAAAGGGTAAGTCCGAGGATTTTATCATTGTCGGAAAGGTCGCTTAAATACTGAAAATCCTCCCAGCTTTGATCCGTTATACCGATATCATAATTGCCGAGAACGGTATCGTACCAGCCGAATGCCGTGAAATCAATAAAAGTCATATTGTCGGGCAGCTTAATGTCGCGAAGCGATATACAGCCCTCAAACGCGCCCATGGCTATCCAGTCAAGCTGTGGCATTTCGGGTATGCTTTTCAGCGATACATCATTTTGAAACGCATATTTTTCTATGTATTCAAGGCTTTTGCAGCCCGAAATTTCTTCAAGATTGACAGAGCTTAAACGGCGTATACAGGTAACATTGTCGTTTACATATACTTTTTTGAGGTTGTGATCCTCAATATCAACACCGATTACCTTTACCTTACCGTACAACGGAATAGTTACTGTTTCCGGCACGGCAATCTCGGTTTTTTGCCCTACATAGGAAACATATCCGCATATCTCGCCGGTTTTGTATTCCGCCATAAGATCGGTCACAACCCATTCGCCGAGCATTGAATAATCATAGCTGTACCAGTGGGACGAATAGTTCACTCTCGGTCCGGCAAGCTGCCCCTCCCGCTGCCGTTTCATATAGTAAATACGTGTCATATCCCGAACCGTATCCCACGCCGGATCATCAGCGTTAGATGGCTTGTTTATCATCTCAGATATACCGGTATAGAAAACATTATAGAACGCATAAGCGCCGGGCATATCCCAATGAGCAAGGGGATCGTTCTCATCAGGTTTGTTTCCGGAAACGGTCGTCAGCGCCTTTCCTGAATTACCGACAATACAACCGTTCTCATCTACTGCATACAAATTCGGTTGTTCCGTAATGGTAGAAGTGCCGACGCTGTAATTCTTCTCCGGCATATTATCAAAATCGTCCTTAGGCGAATAATAGAATCCGCAGTCGGCAAGAAATGCTGTTGCGTGCTCAGCGAGGTATTGGAAATAATCGTCCAATGTGCCGCCCGAAACACCCAGTTCATCAGCAGTTTTATTGGAATTTTCGTGACCGGCTTGAGGGGTGGCACCCTTAAACTGTTTGTAACAGCTGGTGCAATAATATGCTTTAATATAGCGAATTTTATTGCCGACTTTCTCAATAATTCCGGGAATAGTGCGCATATAGTCGTTTTCTTCCTCTACATAATACGGCACCATTTTATCCCCGTGACCTGAACAGGTATATTTAAGCCCCGGCACTTTTGCGGCGTTACCGTCGCAAAGCCCGTAATAGTCTTCAAGCAGTACCGTGTTGCCGCTCTTTCTTGCCGACGCGGTCAGCGGCGGTATAAGCGACATAACCGTTACTGCCGCAAAGACAACAGATAAAAGTAATGCCCATCGTTTTTTATATTTTTTGTGCTGCATAATTCTCTCCTCTCGTTCGGTTTAAAATCCAAAGCCTACGGCGCTTAAAAATATATAATAATTATAGCATAATGACACCTGTAATCGCAGTATGTTTTCCGAAATGTCAATTGCCATTTCGGAAAACATATTTTATAACATATAATAATATGTCAGGCTGAAAAATCAGCCTGACATATTGCATTTGTTATTCTTATTCGGAAATAATCCTTTTCCTCTTTACAAATACCGCCGCGCCGCTTATACCGCCGCCGATAAACAGCAGTGCGATCCACAATACGGTATTGTTGCGGTCCCCTGTCTTCGGGGATTTCGGTTTCTCCGGCAGCTTAGCCGTAACGGTTTCCGCCTTGGCAATTTCCTTAGTTCCCTCGGCGTCGCCGTAATACTTACCGCAGCCATCGCAGTACCAATATTCTATATTGCCATCGGCATCTTTAGTAGCGGCCTTTGCGGTTATATGCTTAAGGTCGGGGTGACCGTTCTTATTTGTTTCACCATAGGGCTTTTTGCATATTTCGCATACCGCCCTTTGAGTACAGGTTGCCTTTCCGCCCGAACATTTTTCGGTATCGGTGTGTTTACAGCCGTCGTTTGTGCAGCTGCGGGTATGTGTGTTGCTGCCGTCCTCATTCTGCACAAATTCGCCGCAACTGTGTTTCTTTTCGCCCGCTTTGATTTCATATCCACAGGTCTCGCAGTTGACAGCAGTGGTGCAATCCCCGTCGTCGTTACCGCTGTGAGCGCCCTCGTCAAACACGACTCCGCAGGAGCACACCTTAAAGTGCTTTGTTTCATTCATCTGCCACTCGCCGCTGTGGGTATGGGCATCGCCCTGACCTTTAAATACCGGCAAGGTCATCCCGGCAGCGGAAATATATTGGCATTTTTCCGACCAAGGGTGTTCGTCGGTCGCTCTGCCGTTTATCAGCTTTTCAAGCACCTGTCCGTTTGCAAATTCCTGTGCGGTTTTTTCCTCCGCCTCGATTCTATGGGTGCCACCGTCTATTCCCACGCCTTTATCAGCGGTTCCGCCAATATAAAAGCAGTTTACAATGTCGGTGTCGATGCGGGCGGCTATACTTCCCTTTATGACATTTTCTTTTGCGGAAATCTTGCCGATGTTATAGCAATTTTCGATCCACCCGGATCCGTTTACTGTACCTGCAATACCGCCCAATCTAACAAAGGAATTATCTGTGGTACTTGTGATCTCGCCGAGGTTGTAGCAATCGGTAATTTTAACGCCCGAAGCGTATCCCGTAATACTGCCGGCAAGGCCGTAGCCGGATTCACCGACAAGTCCGCTTTCTATGGTGCCGAGGTTGTAGCAGCCGTTAATATCCGATAACCAGACACCTCCCGTTATTCCTCCGGCGTAGGCAAATGAGGAATCGGTATAGGCCGATATTTTTCCTTTGTTTACGCAATTTTTGATGGTGCAGTTTTCTTGCGCATAACCGATAATACCGCCCGAAAAAACATCGCAAAGATACCCGTCCGACTGGGTTATGGTAACAGAGCTTTGGCAATCGCTGACGGTGCTGTTTTTGGCACTTCCTATGATACCGCCCTGATACCATATGGCGCTGATATATCCCGTTACCGACAGATTTTTTATGGCTGCACCGTTTGCATATCCAAACAGTCCAACGCCCTCTCTAACCTTAATATCTTTGTCGATATATACGCCGTAAATCGTGTGTCCCGCGCCGTCGAATGTGCCGCTGTAAGCATTCTGCTTTTCGTTAAATCCGATGGGTTTCCACCTTTCAACCGAATCGGTGCCGTTTTTGGGGGTGAAATTACCCTGCTCGTCAATATTGCCGTCGTTTATAACAACGTCGTTTTCAAGCACGCCGCAGGCTGAGCTGTTTTGGACAACACCGTTGTCGCCGTTTACGATGTCGCGGAAGGCTTTAAGCTCCTCAAGGTTTGATATGCGATAGGGATCGTCCTTAGTGCCGCTGCCCGAAGGAACACTGCGCCACTGTGCCGTAAGCGACGTTACACTTGACGGAACGCTCTCTGACGGAGCGTAGGTTCTCTGCCCGTCGGTCCAGGCGATAAAATACGCCTTTTCGCTTGGCGGGGTCAGTCCCTCTTTTGCGGGGGCGGTAAAATTGCCGCCGTTTTTAACAATGATATTTATGTTTTCCTGCCCGTCGACCGTGCCGCCCTTAAGATTTAAGGCAACGGCTTTAAGCCCGTCGGCTCCGAGAGTATCGGCGTTTTTAACCTCAAGCGCCGGGCGGTACAATACATTATCCTGAAAGCCAGGTGCAGCACCGGTACTGCCGTTAACGGCAGTACTTCCTCTAACCTGGACAACATTGTCATAGCTTATATCCTGTCCCCAGGAGTATATCCCCTTCCAGTTTTTGATGTAGCTGTCGGATTTCTTGCAGATCACATCCCACTCGTTGTTCACCGGAAGAATATGGTGCCATCCCATCGTGTATCCGTTAGACAGAGTGCGAAGGGTATAATCTATACCGCCGTAAGTATACGCTTTGCCGTAAATCAGCCCTGAATCAACAAAGTCCTTCCAATAATATGAATTCGACACATTATAGTCGGCAACAAACAGACTATGCGCATATGAGCGCCAATCGACATTTTCTATGCTTTCAAGAGAATAGGCGTCTATGGTGCCGGTGTATGTAAAGGGTACATAGTGAAGTCCCGTATCGGGCAGTTGTTTATTTATGTCGCCGATAATGTTTTCAGCCGACAGGTCAAAGTAATATGTGCCGCCGGGAGCAAGGTCAAACTGTTCCTCTGCCTCATCTCTTACGGTAAGGGCAATGTCTGCCGGTTCGCTTGCGTAATCGGTTTTATAATCGCCGTTTAACTGCTCGTGAAACAGCCTCAGCGTATAGTCCCCTGCTTCAAGCCCTGCAGGAATGTTCAGTTCAATCGTTTCAAAGACGCCGTAGCCTTTGAAAATTTGTCCGTAATATAGTACTTCATTATAGCGATTTAAAAGCATTGCCGAAAGATATTCGTCATTTTTAGCACCCCAGCTTGTAAAGACAACGGTCACATCTCCGCCTGCCGAAGACACCGAAACACCGCTCGTAGAGGATTTAACCGCCCAGTCTCGATCCCTGTCAATAAGAGTTAGCTTCCACTCGTTCGGATTGCTAACACTTACGGGGTTAAGCTTTCCAACCTCACCAACAAGCTTTCCGCCCGCGGCGGCAGAGGTGAAAATCACAGAGCTTGTATCTAAGTTAACAGCGGGACGAACCGCATGGATATAGCTCACGCCGTCAACGCTCAAACTGCCGGAGTCGATGATCGTTCCGGCATGATTGCGCGTGGCGCCGTTTGGAGAACGGAGCCACCACCTACTGCCGTTTCCGGAGGGATAGATTGCCGAAAGTCCGGGCGCACCGTTATAATTTCCCACGTGGTCTGCAATCTCTTTTGCAGAGGGGAAAAACAATTTATCACTTGCAGTAAGGCTGCTTGCGCCCCAGTCAACATTGAACACCTTTTCAGCCGCGTCGGTCTTTGCAATGCCAAGCATAGCGGCTTGTTCGAGTGCCGAAAAGTTTTGGGTTTCTTCTGCAAACTTCTTGCACCATTTCTGCGCGTCGCTTTTTTGATAGGAGTTGCCATCATCTTCAACTCTGTTAAAAGACGTGGTACTGCTGAGCAGATTTTCCGACAGTAAAAACATTCCGTCTGTCTTTTTGTCGTTTGCCCTGTCTGCGTCAAGCACACGCCATTTAATAGGCGTGCTCTTAATGCCGCTGTCGGTACCGAAATACACATAGCTTTCAGGGGTATAATAATTGCCCTTGCCCGGTTCTACGGTCTTTTTCGGGTCGCTTATTTCGTTTGTGCCAAGCTGTATCGCCCTGCCCGACATAAGTCTTAAAGTCAGGGTGCTTTGCTTTTGGATATTGTAATCGCCGAGTGTTCGGCCGTTAACAAACTCTTTTCCGTCAAAAATCAGCTTTTGCCGATCGGCGGGAATACCTGTTTTGTCCTGAATTTTCTCTTTGATATTATCGGCGCTGTCGCCCGACTCAACCTCAAGGGTCAAATTCGCCGCGCCTACAACGGTAAGGTCAATGTAGATTTCCATTGCGCTTGCCGCTATGGGTATCATACAGATTGCCATACAAAGTGCCGTCAGGATACTGAGTATTCGTTTCTTCATTTTGCGTTACCTCCGTTTTGTATGGATAGGCTCAGTCAAGAGCAATAATGGTTATGTTGTACTGACTGTCGGTAAAATCGGTATTCTGGAAGAGCATATTTGTATATTGAAATGTCAAAGCAATATCATTTTCGGCCTGGTATATGGTGTTATACGACATACCAAGTCTTGCGCCTTGACCGTCATCTATCATACTCACATAGGTTCGCGTCTCAAGCATCATTTCAGAGCTATTATATCCGTCAATAAGTGATGCGCCGCACAACTTATACTTACCGTTAGCGCTGATCATAACCGTTCCGCTGAACACCATGCTGTATGTGTGACCTTTTGAGAGTGTGATTGTTTTGCTTGATGAGTTATAGGATATCAAATTTCCGCTTTCTTTTTTTACATTGAACGGAAGCGGTGTTCCCCAACTGTATACTCTGCCGTTTGCGGCAAAATATCCGGCACATGATCCGTCTTTGCCGTCCGCGCCTTTCAACTCGGATAGATTGTACAGATTCAGCCAAATGCTGTCGCCTGCGTATCGCCATTGTAAAAGATTGCCTTTTACCCGAAATTCGGGGTTTCTTCCGTCTTCGCCGTCGGTGCCGTTTTGTCCGGAAGGACCTAATATATCTGCGAGAGCTACAAGGTTTTGCCACTCGCCGCCCTTGTATCGCCACTGAATATACAAATCGGTCTTTTGAATTTCAATTTCCTTACCGTCAATTCCGTTTATACCGTCTTTGCCGTCGTTACCAGCCGCCTTGATACCGGTATCGGTCTCGCCTATCCACCAGTTTCCGTTTTCACCGATAAAGGGTGTTTTACCGTCTTTTCCGTCAGAGCCATTTATTCCGTTCTTACCGTCGGCGCCGTCCTTGCCGTCTTTGCCGTCAAGCCCCTTTAACACGGAAAGGTCATATAAATTAAGCCACACGCCGTCGCCCTCATAGCGCCATTGCAATATGTTTTCGTTTACCCGAAACTCCGGCGTTTTTCCGTTTGCTCCGTCCTTACCGTTCTGTCCGGCAGGTCCCTCAATATCGGAAACGGCAACAAGATTTTGCCAGTCCTCGCCCTCATAACGCCACTGTATGTATTCTGTTGTTCTTTGTACCTCTATATTTTTGCCATTCTTACCGTCAGTACCGTTTTTACCGTCAAGACCGTCTTCACCATTGGAACCGTCTTTGCCATTAAGACCGTTCTTTCCGTCAACGCCGTCTTTGCCGTCAGTACCGTTTTTACCGTCCGAACCGTTCGCGCCGTTTATTCCGTTCTTACCGTCGGTGCCGTTCTCGCCGTCGGCTCCGTCCTTGCCGTTTTCTCCGGCAGCACCTCTTAGCGCGTCAAGAGCCACAAGATCGCGCCATTCCTCTTCGTCGGCATATTTCCATTGAATCGCCGTGCCGTTGTTTCGCACCTCAGGCAGCACGGCGCTGCTCTTTGCCTCTTTGCTACATCCGGCAGCAAATACAATGCAAAGTACGATGCAAAGTGAAATGGTAATGCAATAAATTCGTTTTTTCATTTTAAATTACCTCCGTTAAGGTATTGCGAGCGGTATTTATCTGCAAACAGGGCGACACCCTGTTTCAAGACCTCCATTTGGGATTTTAAATAGTATTCGTCCTCAAACATAGCGTAATGTACGCAGGCGCGGACGAATATAAAAATAAGCGGCGTTATAGTCGTATACGGTATGCCGATTTTCGGCTCCAACAGTTTAGCATATGCGGTATAACGCTCGTTTACGCCCTCAAAAAACTTCTTCCCGTACTCCATATACTTAGGCAGCGTATATACCTGATACATAAGCCGATATTTCTTGCCGTGCTTTTTTGCCGTCCAGTACGGTATTTCCTCAATAAATCGCATAGCGTCCTTTGGGTCGGTCGGAGCCTTTTTCATAAAGTCGTCCTCTACCTTTGTCATACAGTAAGCGGTAGACTCAATAATAAGCTCGTCAAGATTTTTGAAATATGAATATAAATTTGCTTTTGTGCAGCCGCAGGCTTCTGCCAGAGCTTTAATTCCCGTGCCTGTAAGGCCGTTTTCGGCATAGCACTCAAAGCATTTTTCCATTAACTCCTGCTTACGCTCATTGTGCTGCTGTTCCGTTGTTTTCATATGGTTTCTCCTTTTTATGTATACCGACCGTTCGTTTATGATTAGTATATCATAGAATTACGTTCAATTCAATAGCCTTCGGCTGTTTTTCGTTTGCTTTTTTAAAAAAATGTGATATACTTAAATAAAATCGGTTATAATTGCGGGGATTACACTTTGAAAATTGCTGTTGTTGACGACGATAAAGCGCTGTACGGGGAATTAGCTGCATATTTAAAAGAGCTGCTTGGAAATTCGGCTGAAATAAAAGGCTTTATAAGCGGAGAAGCTTTTTTATCGGATTGGCGGTCGGATCATTTTGATCTGATTATTCTGGATATTTATATGGATAAGCTTACCGGTATGGAGGTAGCAAGAGAAATCAGAAAGACCGACAATAACGTTAAAATAGTATTCAGCACGTCAAGCAACGAATTTGCAAGCGAAAGCTATGAGGTAAACGCCTGCTATTATCTTCATAAGCCGTTCGGAATTGAAAGAGTTAAGGCAATGCTTGACCGTATCGATATTACGGGGCTTGAAAAAATGCGCGCCGAAAGGCTGCCGGACGGTACAAGCGTTGTATTAAGAAATGTAATTTATGCAGACTGCGCCTCGCATTATGTAACGCTGCATAATAAGCATGGCGGCGATACCGTAGTTCGTCTTCCTTTTTCGGTTATAGAAACGTCGCTGTGCGCATACCCATATTTTTTCAGCCCCACAAAGGGTATTATTATAAATTTTTACGAGGTAACTGCGCAAAGTGACAATACCTTTTGTTTAAGCAACGGAATTACCGTTCCGATCAGCCGCCGCAAATTAAAGGACGCGCAGTATGCTTATTCCTCGTTTTTATTTGAAAAGCTGCGCAACGGAGGCGAAGGATAAATGCCCGATATCAGCAGAATAACGGAAATAGCGGTTTATTCGCTGCTTAACTTTTTGCCGTTTCTTTTTTTGGCGCTATACCCTTTTCGCCGCAGTCTGCGCTTTTCAAAAAAGACCACCGCCGTTTTAATTGCGGCAGTAACGGCGGTTCAGCTTATTTTAGGCGCATGGGCGGCATTATCCAAGGCTGATAACGCCGCAAAAATAAGCGCCGTAAGCACGTTGCTGTACGCGGCTTTTTATTTTCTTGCGGTTAAAAAGCATATAGGAAAAACATTATTCACGCTGCTTATGATCTCAAACATTGCAAATCTTGCCGTAATAACAGCAAAATCGGCAGAGGGTATATTCTTTCCCGCGCTTGCTTATCAAAGCTATCGGTGGTCGTTTTCGCTTATGCTTTTTATTGTTGAGGCAATACTTGCCGTTCCGATATTTCTTTATATGAAAGCCTTGTATACGCCTGCCGTCGAAAAGGAGCCGGACGGCTTTGAATGGCGGTATTTGTGGCTGATACCCGCAACGTTTTACATAATGTGGTATTACGCTATTTACGGTAATGTTTCAAGAAGCAGTCTTGAAATCGCGCTTAGGCCTAAAAACGCATTGTTTTTGTTTGTTATAAACATAGGCGCCGTTTTAATTTATTATGTTGTAACGCGCCTTATTTCCGAGCAGAATAAAACGCTTGAGCTGAAAGAAAAAAATCATCAGCTTACTATGCAGACGGTACTCTATGACAGCTTAAAGGATAAAATAAACGAGGCGCGCCGTGCAAAGCACGACGTTAGACATCATATCGCGGTTATGCAGGAATATCTTAACACGGGCAGACTTGACGCATTAAGCGAATACTTAAAACGCTACGGCGAAAGCCTGCCGGACGATTCGCTGATACGCTTTTGCGAAAACACCGCTGCAAACGCCGTGCTGCTTTATTTTGCACAGCTGGCAAAAAGTGGCGGTATCGACTATATTGTAAAGGCATATATACCAAGCGATATTTTTGTTACCGAAACGGATATTTCCGTTATATTCGGCAATTTGCTTGAAAATGCGCTTGACGCCTGTAAAAAAGAAAACAGCGATAATAAAAAAATTGCCGTTAATGCGAGCTTTGAAAACGGAATGCTGTGCATAACCGTAGATAACACCTATACGGGTACGCTTAAATATACCTCTGCGGGTAATATCATTTCCACAAAGCATAGCGGCAGCGGACTCGGAACACAATCCGTAAAGAATATTGCGGCACGTTACGGCGGAATTTGCAGGCTTGAAGCAAAAAACGGTATGTTTTATGCTTCGGTCTTATGCGCGGCAAAACAGGGCAAATCTTAAAAACAAACGGTTATTAACAAAATTGTTGTAGACATTTTAATCCTTTTGGTATATAATTATTTTCAGTTAATCTCTTTTTGGAGGAATATTAAATGAATTGTTTTAAAAAAGCCATCGCGGCGGTTTCTGTTATGTTAATAGCGCTTACAGCCGCGGCATGCCACCCTAAGGACGAGGTTGCCGTTACGGTAGGCGATGTTAAATTTACATCTGCATACTATATGTGCGCGCTTATAAACGCCGATTCACAGGCTAAGTCTAAGGTAAATGAAAGCCTTTCGGACGATGAATCTTCAACCGATGTTGATTATTATTCAAAAAAGGTTGACGATAAAGACTTTGTTAAATGGGTTGAGGATACGGCGCTTGAAACCTTAAAGGAAATTGCCGCGTATAAAACCCTTTGCAAGGAAAACAAGCTTGAAATACCCGATGATGAAAAAAACCAGGCAGAAACATATGCCGATTATTATTGGAGCAGCTACGGATATTCCGCATACTTTGAGCCTAACGGAGTAGGTCAAAGCACATACAAGCAATATATGCTTGATTCTTATTATTCAAATTTGTATTTCGAGCATCTTTACGGTGCCGAAGGCACAAAGGCTATCGACAGTGAAACCGTAAAGCAAAAAATGTACGATAATTTTGTTATTGCCGATTTATTACAGGTAAGCTTTTCAAGCAAAACGGACGATGAAAAAACCCAGCTTAAGGAAAAGGTAAATACATATGCCGACGAGCTTAAGAACGGCAAAAAAACATTTGAAGAGGTTTATAAGGATTATAACGGTACTACCGATGAAACGGATACTTCTTCCGATACGTCAACCGAAGAAAAGCAGCCTAAGGATAAATACGCTTCGGTTTTAGGCGCTAAAGATACCGCCTATGAATCCGACCAGTACGATACCGTTAAGGCAATGGCGACTGGAGAGGTTAAGGTTATCGAGCTTGAAGACAATGCCGGGCTTGTATTGGCGGTAAAGCAAGACATAAGCGCAGACGATTATTATACCGATACTCTTGATTTAACGGTACGCCACCTTATTAAGGACGACGAATACGAAAAGGAAATTAAGGATTACGCTTCAAAGCTTAAAACCGAAACAAATAAGTATGCCGTTAAGCAATTTAAGGTAAAGAAAATAAAAGAGCCTTCCGCTTCGTAAGATTAAACTCAAACGGGACTGAAAAGCATAAGCCTTTCAGTCCCGTTTGTTATATTCTCTTGCAATCGGCGCCCGCCTCTTTCGCAAAATCAAAAAATGAATTATGGCAGGTAAACATTATTATCTGGTGGTTTTTAGAATAGCCCTTTAAATATTCAAGCGCTTTTTTTGCTCTGCCGTCGTCATACTGCGCTAACGCGTCGTCAAGAAAAACAGGTATATTGTCACCGCTTAAGAATATCAGCTCGGAGAGGGCAAGTCTTAAGCTTAAATATGCCTGATCAGCGGTGCCGCTGCTTAAATATGCTATATCTTTTCCGCCGAACACATCACACTTTTCCGCGGAAATATCAAACGATTTTGAAATTTGCATTCCGCTGTAAGCGCCGCCCGTTATGCCTGCAAATATTTTTCCTGCTTTATTTTCAAGCTCCGAGCCGTAGCTGCGCCTGAGCTCGGCAAAGCTGTCCCTTAATACCTGCATTGCCATATCCGCCGCACGGCAAAATTCAGCCTGCCTTTTGCAAACGCTCTCAAGCTCCCCTATTTCCTTTTTAAGCTTGTTCGGGTTGCAGGCGGAATTAAGCCTTGCGTTGTCCTCTGCCTTGGCGGCGGCAAGCCGCTGCTTGTTTGCATTTATTTGCAGGTTAAGCTTTTCATACTCCGCCTTTACGGCCTCGAAATCGGTTTTACCGTAATTATCGGGAATTGCCGCTAACTTTTCGCGCGCTTCGTCGTATGAAATATTATTAAGGTCGCGCACCAAGTAATTAAGCCTTTGCTTTATCTGCTTTATCTGCTCGGCCTTTTCGGCAAGCGTATTAAGCTCGGCCTTGATTTCTTCAACGCTTACGGCGGGCTTGTAGCTGCCGTAAAGCTCAAAGAGCGTTTTTTCGGCAGCTTTATAAGCCTGTTCCGATTCGGCTCTTGCTTTTTCACTGTCAAGCAGCAGTTTTCTCTGGTTTTCAAGCGCCGCCGAACCCATATTTATAGATGTGTTTACAGCCTCAAGACGTGCCGATAAAATAGATAACTGCTGTAAAACGCCCGATTTATCGCTTTGTAAATTGTCAAGCTTAGTTTCGTAAGCTTTAATTCGGTTTTCATACTCGGCCAAAGCCCGTTTATCGGCAGGGCGTAAAATAAAGCTTAAAATCAGAAAAGCCGCCGCTACTGCCGCCGCGATTACGGCAATACCCTGCATTTTAATAATTAAAAATACCAAAGCCGCAAAAAGCGCAATGCCAGAAGCTGCGGCAAAGGCCGGGTTAATTCCGTGCTTTTTGCGTTTTACGGCATTTTCGGTTGCTTTTAGGTTTTGAAAATTGCTCCTGCTTTCGGTAATTTTGTTTTCAAGCTCTTCCGTTTTGCCGTTTAAAGCTGAAATTTCCTTTTCAATACCTTCCGCCTTTTCTCTGCCGCCCTTATTCTCGGCGGTTTCAATGCCGACCGTAAGCCTTTGCACCTCGGCGGTTTTATCGTTTAATTTTTCTGCCGCGGCTTCAAGCTTTGCAAGGCACAGCTTAACCTTACCCACATACATATCGTCTATAACGCCGCCGTCGGAAAGGCAAAACTCCTCTTTCGCTTTGTCAAGCTCCTCTTTAGCCTCAAGCATTTCCTTTAGCTTAGCGGCGTTTCGTATATCCTGCTCGCTGTTAATTATTTTTTTAAGCTCTGCCGCCTTTGCCGCCTGTTTTTCCGTATTTTCGGTTAATTCGGCGGCGTATTCGGTATAATCGCCGTGGGCTTTATAAATTGCTTCCGCGGCATTAAGCTGCTCTTTAAGCCCGTTTAAAAGCTTTATATTTTTATCATATTCGCCTGCTCTGCCGCTTTTAGACATAATTGCAAGCCGCGCCTTTTCAAGGCGCCTGTTAACCGTATCATACGAAACCGATTCATCGCCGGACAGCGCTATGTTAGACAGCTTGCCGTTAATTTCACCCTCGGCGGCGGAATCGCTTTCCCCAAAGCCCGATTGCCCGATAAACACGCTGCGTTCAAACGCGCCTACGGAAAGCCCGAACAGCTTAACGCCGATATCCGGCGGAGCAACCGTTTTCTCGCCGAGGTCAAGGTCGGTAAGCACCGCCCTGTCGGTCGAATTGGAACTTTTAAATTCGCGCTCTAAGCGGTAATTTTTGCCTTTTGCTTCGAAATCTATAGTTCCTGCCATCGGCGAGCCGTCCCACGAGGCGTATTTTTTTCGCGGATTTTTTGATATTTGCGAAGAACCGCGCTCGGTTCCGTAAAACATCATTTTAATAAACGCCATAACGGTTGATTTGCCGTTTTCATTATCCCCGTATATAACGCTGAAATCACCCGAAAAATCAATTTGCTTATTTTTAAGACCGCCGAATGATACTATATTTATTTTACCTATCTTCATTAAAATCCACCTCGCCCGCAAATGCCTTAAGCCCTAATTTAAGCGCTTCTTTCACGGTGTTTATTTGCTCTTCATCGGCACCGTTAAGACTTTCAAGCATTTTTTTTGCAAAAATCCCTTTAAGCGAAATTTCATTTGCCAATGTATTTATATCGGTAAACGGTTCGGTAAGGTCCTTTAATTTTACAAAATACAGCCTATCCGACAGCCTTGCGGTAATCTCGCTTAAATTAACCGCTTTTTCCGCCGGTGAATTTCCCGTGAGCTCAATTCTGTATAGATTATCCGCAAAACCGCCGCCGTATTTAAGCTTTATCGCGCTTAGCACGGTATCTGCCGCGGCGGCGGGCGTTTCGCAATTGCTTATATCAACGCTTTCGCGTATATGCAGGCGCTTTGCGACAGGCGTAAATTCAAGCTCGCATATGCCTTTGCCTATATTTCCTATGTAAACGCCCTTTTCGCCGCATTCGTCAAAGCCCTGTCCTTCGGGACAGCCGCAATAGGAATAATACGTATCCCCCGCCTTTAATATTTCCGTGCGCTTATGAATATGGCCTAAGGCTATATAATCCATTTTTGAGTTTTTAATAAAATCCTGCGTTACGGCGTTATATTCCGAATTAAGATCGCTTTTAACCTCACCGTGCAGCACCATTAAATTTATATATCCGTCGTCCTGCGGCGTTATCGTAAAGCGCTCCTCACCGTAAAGGCACACGCTTTCAAAGGAACGGCCGTAAACGCGTAGCTGAAGGTCGTCAAACGCTATAACGCTGTCCTTTATGCCGAGCACATAAAGGTTTTTCGGCAGCTCGTATTTTAAAAACGGCGAACCCGAATTTAACGGATCGTGATTTCCGGCGGCGTAAATTACCTTTATATCGGGCACGCTTGCAATTTTTTTAAAAACCGGCTCAATAAAACCGCTTTCTATACTGTTAGAATCAAATAAATCGCCCGCTATTGCTATAACCCGAACGTTATTTTCCGACGCCTTATCTATAATTCTTTCAAAGGTAACAAGCGTTTCGGCGCGTCTTGATTCGGCAAGGGTATTTAAAAAGCTTTCCGCCGCGCCTATATGTATATCTGCACAGTGCAGTATTTTAATTTTTTCCACGGGTATCACTCCTGAATACAATTTTAACATTTTATTGTTATTTTATCAAGCAATTTATATTTACAAAATAACGATAAAGTTATATAATCGGTATCGGAAGTGATGAATTTGTATAAAAAACAAAGCTATAACACAAAAGCGCGCAAGTATATACTTGAATACTTAAAGGAGCATAAGGACGTAACCGTAAGCGCGGCAGATATAATTATGCATTTAAAAAGCCTTGATATTACGGTCGATCAGGCTACGGTATACCGCTGTTTAAACCGCTTAGTAGGCGATGAAATGCTGCTTAAATTCACTCAAAGCGGCGATAAAGCAACCGTGTATCAGTATAAAGAGCCTTGCCGCAGCTGCGACGAGCATATCCACATTAAATGCGTAAAATGCGGAAGACTTATGCATCTTGAATGTGAATTTATGCGCGATATTAAACAGCATCTTGAAACCGAGCACGGCTTTACGCTTATGTGCAGCGGCAGCATACTTTACGGTATATGCGATAAGTGCAAATAACAAATATACGCCTTAAAAAATGCAGCTTTACGGACTTAGAATATATCCGTAAGGCTGCATTTTTAAATGAAAATTTAATTATTCAATCAGTCCGCTTTCCTTAAGCAGTATCTCTATATCGGTGCCCTTGATTTTCTTTAAAGCAATCTTAAGCATTTCCTTTTCCGCAAACGAAAGCTTTGCCTCGCTGACGGGTTTTTTATCAATTGCGTAATAGCATGCCCTTAACAGCTCGCGTACATCGTATTTGCTGCCCCATACCTCCGGCACGCCGCGGTCAATATCAAGCAGAGTGTAAACCGATTCCATACCCGTGCGCATAGAATACTCGGTGGTAAAAATGGTATCGCGCGGCGTTTCGGCAAATTGACCTATAAAGGCAAAATTTACGGCGCCCTGCGGTACGACCTTCGGGCGGTCGGATTCCTTACGCGGCTGGAAAAACGCGTTGATATACGGCATAAAGCAGGTTGTTGTGTTGCAGGCGCTACGTGCAAGCTCATCTATTTTCTCCGTCGGCACGCCTATATGATAAAGCCACTCGCGGCATACCTCTTCGCCGGTGCAGTCGCGCATTGCCTTTTTAACATAATTTCCCTCTTTGTTTGTGTTAAGCGAATAAAGCCATACAAGCACCGTATTCTTATCCTGCGACTTAAATTGCGGCTGGCGGTTAATAGTCCACGAAAGATACCAGTTATCCGTGCTGTCCTTAACGGTTACTATGCCGCCTGTCGTTACCTTGCCTGAGCGCGGGTCGCGCTTGCAGATGTTCATAATATGCTTTATAATTTCCTCATTTGAGGTAGCAACCGTAGCGCTCATCCAGTTGGTGGCGTCAATATCGCTGCAGAAAGCGTCCGGATTACCGTATTCACCGTGTGAGCTTTGGGCGGCAATAGCTTTCCACATATCCCACGACTCGCCGTACCCATTTTTAATTTTTGATAAATCGGGCGCGTGGGTCTGGTCGCCGTAGCAGGAAGTATCGGTACAGCAGCCGTTCGTTATAAATACAAGATCGTTTTCGGTAAGCTCAATAGACTGTTCGGCGCCGTCCTTAACGTAAACAATTTGCTTTGCAACCTTTTTATCGCCCTCGAATCTAATAATAACGTTTTTTGCGTCCATACCGTATTCGATTCTGACGCCGTGAGCTTCAAGGTATTTTACAAGCGGCAGAATCATACTTTCATACTGATTGTATTTGGTAAAACGCAGTGCGCTGAAATCCGGCAGACCGTCTATATGATGAACATATCTGCAAAGATAACGCTTCATTTCAAGTGCGCTCGACCAACGCTGGAACGCAAACATCGTCTGCCAGTAAAGCCAGAAATTCGTACTCCAAAAGCTGTTCGGCAGAACATCGGAAATTTTTTTGTCTTCAAGCTCCTTTTCGGGCGTTATAAAAAGCTTGGATAAAGCCATAGCCGACTCTTTATCCAATTTGAATTTCCTATCGGTATGCGCGTCTTCGCCGCGGTTAACCGTAGCGCGGCAGAGAGAATAATTCGGGTCGTGCTTATTAAGCCAATAATATTCGTCAAGCACGGATACGTCCGGCGTTTCGATTGAGGGAACGTCGCGGAAGGTATCCCACATCACCTCAAAATGATTATCCATTTCACGCCCGCCGCGCATAAAAAAGCCCTTTGTAATATCCTTGCGTCCGTCGCAGCTGCCGCCTGCAAGCTCTAACTTTTCAAGCAGATGAATGCGCTCGCCCTTCATCTGCCCGTCACGAACAAGATAGAAAGCCGCCGTTAATCCGGCAAGACCTGTTCCGATTATATAAGCCGATTTTTTATCTACGTCCTTCGGCTTTTCAGGACGGGCAAAGGATTCATAAGTTCCCGATGAATAATACATAACAAAAGCCTCCTGTTTTTTCTTTCTGATTTCATTATACCCGATTCGACCGACTTTAATATAGACATAAAATGCTCCGTGACAAAATTTCAGTCACGGAGCGGAAAGTGTAAGAAAATAATAAAATTGTCAGGTCTGCAAAGCTCTTGCCGTAAAAAAATAAAGCTCCCAAGCTTTCGCATAGGAGCCTTGGTGCGGGTGTTCATAACGGACTTGATTAAAAGCATTGAAATACCGGCGGAAACACACATATTTTTCATTCGCACATTTGTGTATTTCAAGGTTTCTTCGTAAAATAAAATTACAGAAACGAGGAAACAAGATTATGTCAAAATTTATTGAAGAATTCTATTACGGCAACATCGATCCCCAAGCTCGAAGCACTAAGCAGAACAAGATGATTCAAAAGCAGATGGAAGTCCTTATGCTCAACGAGGAATTTTTAACCGAAGCACTCACGGGCGAGAACAAAAAGAAACTTCTTGACTTTTCCAATGCTTGGAACATTGTCAACGGAGAATCCAATCTCGACAGTTTTATTATGGGTTTTCGATTGGGAGCAAATTTTGCATACGATACTTTTGTGTCAACCGAAGCACCGTTTAAAGATTTATTGAAGAAGTAAAAGCTATGTCAAAGAAATATTACATAGTTTTTGACGATTACGAGAGAGGAACAATTATCAACTGTCTGAACGAAAAGCGAAACAAACTTATTTCAGACGGAAAATATACCGATGCAGTTGACGATGTATTACTCAAAATCCTTAACGCCAAACAAAAAAATTCAAGGTGATTTACAAGGAGGCTTAATTATGGAAAAGCGTATTTTCAATGAACAGACAGGTATCAGTTACACTTTGCAAGGCGATTATTATTTGCCTGATCTTTCACTCCCAAAACAAGAAAATAAGCCTGTCGGCTTGTGGGGGCAACGACATTTGAAATACATAAAACAACACAGAAAAATTCTTTACATCAATCTGCTGACAAGTGGTAAGTTAAGCGACTATCTTGCTGACATTGATAAACAGGCTGAAGATATGTTTTTTTCGGCTTGTAGAACAGATGGCAGAACGGGAGGGCATAACCGAACAACTCAAAGCGAATAATCAAATGGATTGGGTTGCTCGGATGAACAACATCCGCAGCAGAGCCACAGAAATCGTAAATCACGATTTAATATACAATTAACTTAAAAAGGCGGCAGGGAGAAATCTCTGCCGCTATTGTGTATTATGTATAAGCAATATAATTACACACTATAAAACCAAATTGTTGCTTAAAAGCAGTTGACTCATTTGCACCTTGAGTGTATAATATATTGTGTACTGTTGTATAATGCGATTTTTATATTCTTTAGGATAAGAGGCTGCACATTATGATCACCACAAAAATTGGAAATAGAATTCGTGAGCTGCGAACTCAAACCGGTCTTAGCCAAGAGAAGTTTGCTCAAAAAATAGGAATGGATAGAACTTATTTTGCAAGTGTTGAACTTGGCAAAAGAAACATCTCTATAGTTAACATAGAAAAAATAGCAAATGGATTAAATGTTACATTATCCGAGTTGTTTAAAAACATTTGATGTCCGTTTTATGGGACTGTATAAGATATATAATTAGATTAGCGAGAGAAAACGGAGGAACTCACTATGAGTGTTGCTGAAACAAAAGCATATAAGACCTCATTAATTAATAACAGAAGATATTTAGGCAATAAATATAAACTGCTTCCTTTTATTACAGGTGTAGTGAACTCTGAGTGTGAGGGTATTGAAACAGTGGCTGATATTTTTGCCGGTACGGGTGCAGTATCTTCTGCATTTACAGATAAAACGATTATCACAAACGATTTAATGTATAGTAATTATATTTGTCACTATGCTTGGTTCGGCGCAGAGGTTTATGATCCTCAAGTAATTATTGATTATGTGGTAAGATATAATGCCAAGACCAAATGCGGTGAGAATTATATGACACGTAATTTTGCCGATACATATTTCAGTAAGAGTGATTGTGCTAAAATTGGTTATATCCGTGAAGATATTGAGCGCAATTATAAAAAAGGAAATTTGAACAAGAGAGAAAGAGCGATTTTAATAACATCGCTGCTTTATGCGATGGATAAAATTGCAGTTACTTGCGGGCATTATGATGCATATCGTAAAGGTGCCGAATTTGAAACTTCATTAGAACTCTATGTTCCGTTAGCGAAAATTAATAATAATGCAGGTAACGAGTGTTTTAACGAAGATGCAAATAATCTTGTAAAACGAATTGAAGCTGATCTCGTCTATATTGATCCGCCGTACAATTCAAGACAATATTGTGACGCATATCATCTGCTTGAAAATGTTGCTCGGTGGGAAAAGCCCGAAGTGTTTGGCGTCGCTAAAAAAATGGACAGAAGCAGTATGAAAAGTAAGTATTGTACAACAAGTGCAACAAAGGCTTTTGAAACACTAATTAATGACATTAAGGCTAAATATATATTGCTCTCTTACAATAATATGGCAGAAAAAGGAAACAGTCGTTCCAACGCCAAAATTTCTGATGAAGATATAATGAGAATTTTAAGCAAGAAAGGAACAGTTAAGGTATTTGAAGAAAGCTATAAAGCTTTCACTACCGGAAAATCTGACATTGAAGAAAATGCTGAAAGACTGTTTTTTTGCACTTGCTTTAACGAGGGGTAAAAACGATGATACAATCACCACTTAACTATACTGGTGGCAAATTTAAATTGTTACCTCAAATATTGCCACTTTTTCCTAAAGATATAAATGTCTTCGTGGATTTGTTTTGCGGCGGTTGTAATGTTGGTATAAACATTGATAGTAATCGTGTGATTTACAATGATCTTAATGAGAATTTGTTATATTTGTACAATACGTTTAAAAACCTAGATAAAGAATCTGTTTTAGATTGGATTTATGAGATTATTGAAAAATATAATCTATCTTTAGTAAGTAAAAACGGTTACGACTATTATGGTTGTGAAAGCAGCAAAGGTCTGGGAGATTATAACAGAGATAAATTCCTAAAACTCCGTGCGGATTTTAATGAAAGGCACGCAAAAGGAACCTTCGATTATTATTACTATGTAATGCTCTATGTAATAATCGTATATGCCTTTAACAATCAAATTCGTTTTAATTCTAACGGCGAATTTAATTTGCCTGTTGGGAAGCGTGATTTTAACAAGAAAATGGAACAAAAGCTTGTAGAGTTTATAGATAGAATCCAAGCACAAAACTGTACATTTACTTGTTGCGATTTTAGAGAATTTGATATATCAACCCTAACCCCGCAGGATTTTGTGTATGTAGACCCCCCATATTTAATTACCTGCGCTACATATAACGAGCAAGGCGGTTGGGATGAAGCAACTGAAAAAGATTTACTTGCATTCTTAGATGAATTGCATAGTAAGCATATTCGATTTGCATTATCTAATGTTTTACGGAGTAAAGGTAAGGAAAATACGATACTAATTGAATGGTTAGAGAAAAATTTCGACAAATATTCAACAATATCGCTTAATCATAGTTATTCAAATTCTAACTATCAAACGAAAGACAAAACATCTGTATCTGAAGAAGTTCTAATAATAAATTATCACAAAACTGGGGTGCAAGTATGATTGTTGAAAGAAATCAAATATTTAATTTGATGGATACAAATGGCAGACGAAGCGACGTTCTAAATGCTTTAAAAATATATCTAGAGATTCTTGAAGAACTAAAAGAGGTTTATCCCACTGAAAGCTGGGGAACGTATCCCGCTAGTTTATCTCAATTTCTATTTTATGAAAAATCGCTAGAAAAATCGAAGGATGTTTTTAAGATTCATAGTAATTACGATAGCTTTATCGATGATCTTGGCGATGATTATCAGACATTTATTGATAGAGACAGTAACTGGATCGAAAATAATATTACTAAGTTTGCAAAAGTCTTGGATGAAGCTATAGAAAAACGAGCTCGTCACTATACAAGCAATCTTGTAAAAATGGGGTTTACCACCGCTAACCGCAGTATTACCGAAGCAGGATATTCTTATTTGAGAGGTTCTGTGGCTAGAGATGAATTGGAAGAATTGTTACCTTTAGATAACGTGAACATTGCACTATTTAGGCAGTTATCAAAACTTAAAATTTTCGGTTCATCAAATAATGGAAAACGAAAGTACTATTCTCCATTCATAATGGCTCTTATTTTGCTGTTAAACAACGAAACTATTGATGCACATAGTTTTGAAGTTGTCGTTCAAGGTCTCTCCCCATATAGCAGTGACGAAGTGAAAAAAGCTATTCGTAATAACGAGATAAGTGTTGTCGAATTGGAAGAATCTATTCGTAATATAGATATTACCATTCCAAAAGAGTTGGTTGGACAACGTGATGTTGATTTTGATGTTTTCAAAAACATTTTTAAAGGTTCGAAAAAGAACGATTCAATATCAAAGCTTTATTACGATTTCTTTAGTGTTCTTAGAGATTTTAGAAACAACAAGACAGAAGAAACATATGCCGAATTGATTAAATGTTTGGATCAAGATAATATTGCGTCTATATACAAAGCGTTTGGGTATGGTAAAGCTGTTTTTGCTGCTGGAAATCGAGGCAGTCGGTACAATCTTGAGCGATTCATAGAGAAAAATGCAAATCACCCGTTGTTAATCTCTGAAGATTTTGTAGGCGAGTTTTACACTGCATTTACGAGATCCAAATGGATTGACGGTATTAGAGAGTATTCTGACACAACTATTAGATTATTAAGTGCAACAGGTTTGTTTAAGTTCAAGAATTTACCGGAATTGTCATACAAAGAAATATTATCTTTAATATTCAATGTTGAACAACTGAGGCAAAATGTTTTTGGTGAGATGACTGATGAAGAAGATGCTCACTATGAAGAAGTGGAAGATTCTTACTTTGGAAAAAACATTCCGCTTGTGGAGATATTTAATTATACTCACGATGATATTTCTACAATAACATCTAAACTCGAAAAACTACTTGGCGTTAGTGCTGCAACTGATGTTAAGAAGTTTCTTAATGACCAGAAAAATGCTGACTTTATTGCACACATCAATGATAAGTATCCTAAAGAAAAGATTATGGAACTTCTTCCGATGTTCTCCGATCGAAAGAAAGATAACCAAATCAAGAAAGAAGTTAATGATGCTGCGACAGTTCCAACCATTTACGAGTACATTATCGGAATCGCTTGGTATTATATTTCAAACAAAGAGTTTGATCTGTATAACAGTTTGAACCTAACATTGAATGCTGACTTTGAGCCCGTTATTCACGCTGGTGGTGGCGACGGCGATATTGTCATTCACTATGAAGATATTATTGTTATGCTTGAAGTAACACTTATGAATAAGCAGGCTCAAAAGCGTGGTGAATGGGAACCTGTTTTGAGACATTCGCTTAACCTTAAAGCTGCTAACGAGCCCACAGAAATTATTACATTCTTCATGGCCGATGAACTTGATTATAATACAATCAACATATGGAGAGCTGTTGCTTCGGTATCACTAGAATCAACTAACACTCATACCAAAGTAGATGGTGTTGTTATAATGCCTTTTACAAATAATGAGGTTTTGGCTTTCCTTAAGAATAGTGTATACTACAAAGATATTGTAAAAGCCGTTAAAGATTCTTTTGCAAAAGTTCCGCAAATTACTGATGTCAAATGGCACGAAGAAGTTATTTCCTCTTTGATAAATTGATCGAATTTATTAATGCGTATTTGCATTTGATAGGAGAAAGATAAATGGATTTTAAGACATTAATATTAAGATTTAGAGATCTTGATATTGCTGAAAATGAAACTATAAAGAGACATCAAACTATAATTGAATATAAAAAATATGTATGGTGGGCGTGGTGGAAAAAAGGTAATGAAAAAACTCCGCAAGATGAGCTCGGTGCATTGAATACATGTGCAGACAACTCTCCAATCGAGGTGTTTCTTGTAGATTCCGGACAGAGAAAGCTGTACAAGGCTCTATGTACTCGAATTAAGGTAAATAAGAATTCTAAAATTGAATCACCTGATAAAGATGCTACTCCAGATTATTATAGAAATAGTGCTTATCACGCTTGGTTTAAATTTATTTCAATTACAGAATGTTCAGAGGTTGAGTTACATAATTATGCTTATGTAAATGTTGATTCACTTTTTGCGGAAGGCGAAGCGAACTATACTTGTTTCGATAGTAAGCAAGTATATTCAATCAAAGAGCTAATTCAGCAAGAAAGAACCGTGTGGTTTGTTAGAGAAGCTAAAGATACCGATTCCCGAAACGAAATTGTTTTGTTGAATTCGGATTATGTCCAACCGAATAATTTTAGTAAAAAGTATTATCAATCACACGGAAGTTCGCTGTTGTGGCTATCCGATCTTCATTTAGCAGATAGTGATTTTAGTGTTGATAATGATGAAACTACTAAATCATTATTTGAACATATACAAGGATGTTTAAGCACTGTGCAAGATGAAATCGGCGGATTAGTTGTTACTGGCGATATTACATCAACTGCTCAGAAAAAAGGTTTCGAAAAAGCCATAAAATTGATAGATGACTTAAGTAGAAATTATGTTTTTACAAACGAAAACATTGCTATTTGTCCTGGCAATCACGATTTTAAGTTTGCTTCAAAAGATTTGGATACAGAAGAAAAACCTAAAGCAGTTTCTAAACTATATACAAAGGCTTATTCTAATTTTTACAAGACGGTATATAATATTTCTCCCAATGAATATTATTGTTGTGGAAAAAAAATATTGTTGTCGTCTGGATATGTAGTTGAAATTGTTGCCCTAAACAGCCTATACCTGCAACAGTACCCGAATTTCAACGGACACGGATACCTTTCTGAAAAACAGCTGAACTTTGTTGAAACAGAGATGGGTTGGAATAATAAAAAAGCAGGAAATGTAATAAGAATAGTAATGATGCATCATCATTATCTGCCTGTTTGTTATACTGAGGCTATTGATGTTAAAAGGGCAAGTAGCGTTGTTTACGATGCTGACCGATTGATGAATTGGATGATAAAACATGATGTCAAAGTCTTGTTGCACGGTCATAAACACAAATCTATTGTTACTCAGGTGCTATATCCTGCTATATGCTCTTCCAACGAGATTAATGAAACACAAATGAAAAAGATATTTGTGGTAGGAATGGGCGGAACCGGATGTAAACACACACAGAATCTATTTGGAACACTTAATTTTGAAGACAACAAGCTTCACATTAAATTTTATAAAATTCATAGTGATGAGAACTCCGAAGATTCTGAATATCAAACTATTATATTGCCCTTGGAGGGGTAAAATATGAAAAAACTTCTTATTACGGATTTAGATGACACTTTGTATGACTGGCTTGGTTTCTTTATTCCATCTTTTTATGCTATGGTTGAAGAGGTTGTTAACATAACAGGCTTGTCTAAGCAAAATCTTCTGAGAGAATATAAAGAACTACATCAATATTATGGCAGTGTAGAATACCCCTTTGTGACATTGAAACTACCCTCTATTTTAAATAAATACGAAGGTAAGACAGAGAGCGAAATTAAATGCTATTTAGAAGAGGCTTTTCACAAATTCAATTCCGTCAGAAAACAAAAATTAAGGTTATACGATGGCGTTAAAGATACTTTGGAGAAATTACACCAAAACGGAATAACAATTATTGGGTATACAGAGTCTTCACAGGAAAACGGATTTTTCAGATTAGAGAGACTAGGCGTAGCTCAATACTTTAAGCATGTGTACGCTTTTAACAGCCGATACGAAAGCAAATATCCAATTAGTGAAAAAGTGAAACTTCTAAATACAAAGAAACCGAACAAAGAAGTTTTGCTTAACATCTGTGATTGCGAAAACTGCCATAAAGATAAAGCAATATATGTTGGAGATAGCTTAACAAAAGATGTTTATATGGCGGGATTAGCAGGAATTACTTCCGTACTAATAAATAATCCTAAAGATGAAAACAATTTCTATCAGTTACTTGTAGATATTACTAGTTGGACCGATGAAGATTTTGAAAGAGAAGCAAAAATTAAAAATAGTTTTATCTCTAGCAACATGAAACCTGATTATATTATCAATAGTTTTTCAGAGCTTTTAGAGATTTTCAAAAAATGCAATTTATAATTTACCTTAAGAGCAACACACTATTATTGTCCTAAAAAATGTTCGTGTTGCGACAAAAAAACTATTGACAAACAAATGTTCTATCGTGTATACTAAAATACCCTCTTAGGAGGAACAACTGAATATGATGTCCTCGTAGAGGTATAGTCAGGCACAAGTCCGCTATAACGCCGGTGATCTCTTTTGAGAAAACTGTGACTCGCCACCGTAATTTTTTGTACTGTTTAGGGTGGAGTTGAGCCGACACAAACAGTATGGTCTTTTGAATTAATTCAAAGCCGTTATGTATGAGCATCTGATTTGAAGCGAGAGCTAAACGCTCCCGCCGACGATTAGTGTTGATACATAACGGCTTTTTATTTTTTCTCGGACTACTTAGCCGAAATATGAATGCGATATATAACCTCAGTTGTACTTTGAAAATTGAATACCCGTTACCGAATGTAGATACTACGCCAAGACCTCTTAAATGAGCGAGCGAAAACGATTTGTAGCAAGATGCTATGGGTTAGGAATTAACTGACATTCGGGAAAACGGCAAACGGTTCTTTTGCGAAATAGGAGTAATTAACCTAGATAAGGCTCGGAGTAATTGCATCATCTTAGCGAGCAGACTGTTTGTACTCCTATCGGCGCAAAACAGTACTCGTTAGAGGTATCCCTAAAACCCATTTTTACAAGATCAAACAAAGAAAGGAGATTAAAACCTATGACACAGTATGAAATCCCAATCGAAAGCAAAAAGAAAAAGTCCGCCCGTATCCACATAGACAAACTTCACGATTTTGACGGTCATCCGTTCAAAGTAACAGACAATGAGGATATGGACAAACTTGTGGAAAGTATTAAGTCGCAAGGTATTATCAATCCTCTTATCGTAAGATTGAAAGATAATACTACCGATGAATACGAAGTAATATCGGGACACCGAAGATTACACGCAAGTAAAAGGGCGGGACTTACAGAAGTACCCGCCTTAATTTATCCCTATACCAAAACCGAAGCGGCAATTGCCGTTGTGGACAGTAACTTGCACCGAGAACGGATATTGCCGAGCGAAAAAGCCTTTGCTTACAAAATGAAGATGGAGGCTTTGAAAGAGCAAGGCAAAAGAACCGACTTAACCTCATCGCAAGTTGCGACAAAGTCGGATACTGCTACCGAGATCGGCAAGGCGGCAAACGAAAGCCGTGACCAAGTGTTTCGGTATATCCGTTTAACCAATCTTATCCCCGAACTGTTACAGCTTGTGGATGAAGAACGCATCGCACTTACTCCTGCTGTGGAGTTGTCTTATCTCGCCGAGCAGGAACAGTACGATTTACTAAGTACCATTGAGAGTGAGGACTGCACTCCGTCACTCTCGCAGGCAGTACGGCTAAAGAAATTATCCCAAGCCGGTCAGCTTAATGCGGATAAGATTTTCTTCCCTAAAAGTTATACGCAAAAAGATGTATATAATGCAATCTTGAAGCTTATTAGCGAAGATTATCAGCGCCGTGAGAGAGCAAGAAAAAATCGTGATGAAAGGTAAGGGAATATTATGAAATTTATATGTGGTCTTGCACAGCAAGAAAATGAGTATGTGATAAACGGAGTCAAGTATATCGTCGGCTCATCATTTATGACGGCTAAAGTTAAAAACCACCCGACAATTACCGACCGTTTCAAAAGAATTGTAACAAGTGATTTCGTACCTTTGACGGACGAATCACCACCGAGTACAATGGCAGTAGAATATGTGTGTTCGACTGCCGGAAAGGAGGACTAAATGCAGTCGAAGAAAAAAGATAATGTCGGCATAACTGCTTTATACTGCCGACTATCCCGTGATGACGGAACAGACAACGATAGTAATTCTATTGTTAATCAAAAGAAATTGTTGCAGAAATACGCAAAGGAACACGGCTTTTCCAACACTCACAGTTATGTGGATGACGGTTATACGGGAACAAAATTTAATCGTCCCGGATTTCAAAAACTGCTTGAGGATATTGAAATGGGATATGTAAGTGTCATTATCGTAAAGGATATGTCCCGACTCGGCAGAGATTATCTGCAAGTGGGATATTACACCGACACCTACTTTCCCGACAGAAACATCCGATTTATAGCGGTAAATGACTGTGTGGATAGTGCAGACGGTGAAAATGAACTTGCACCCTTTCGTAATGTTATGAACGAAATGTATGCAAGAGATATTAGCCGTAAGGTCAGAAGCTCCCACAGACTCCGTGGCAACGCAGGAGAGCCGTTATCTCAACCACCATACGGATACTTGAAAGCACCCGAAAACAAAAAGAAGTGGGTTATAGATCCCGAAGCTGCACAAGTGGTGCGAGATATATTCTGTATGTGCTTGGAGGGTAAAGGCAACGAAACTATCGCCCGAATCCTACAAGAGCGAAAGGTGTTAATTCCAATGGCTTATTGGAGAGAAAAAGGTCTTGGCAGAGGCGGAAAGAAAGCACAACCCAATCCGTATAAATGGTGTAAAACCACCATAGCAAAGATACTTGCTCAACAGGAATACTGCGGTGATGTAATCAACTTCAAGACCTATTCAAAGTCATTCAAGAACAAAGCCCGTATTCCTAATCCCGAAGAAAATTGGGCAGTATTCAAGGATGTTCACGAGCCAATAATAGACCGTGAAACCTTTGAAGCGGTACAGAAACTCACCAAGAAAACCAAACGCCGTGCGCCGAAAGTGGACAACGCTGAAAAGAATATGTTTTGTGATTTGCTTTACTGTGCCGATTGCGGTAGCAAGTTATGGTCGCACGTAAACACCATAAACAAAGATATTCAATATTTCAGTTGCTCTAACTACAAGGTGGATACAAGAGGAACTTGCGAAACACGGCATTATATCCGAGCCGATGCCATAGAACAAGTGGTAATGCTTGAACTCAGACGAATGGCTATGTTCTTACAGAGCGACGAGGAAACATTTGCAGACCTACTTGCTCAAAAGGCACAAAAGGATATTATCAACGAACAAAAAGCCTTACAGGGCGAACTGCAACGCTGTACGGCACGAAACCAAAAGGTTGCCGAGCTTTACGAAAAACTTTATGAGGATAATGTTTCAGGTAAGGTAACAGATGAATGGTTTATGCAGCCATCCCACAAGTACGAAGTGGAGCGTATGGAGTTAAAAACCAAGATTGCATCCCTAAACGAGAGGATAAACAATCTTGGCACGATGCTACAGAACAAAGATAGATTTATCAGTGCTATCCGAAGATTTATGGAAATGCAAAAACTGACTGCACCGCTTCTTCGGGAACTCATAGACGAGATAATGGTTTACGAAACCGAAGGCGTTGGTAAAAATCGCAGTCAGAGGATTATGATTCATTACAAATTCATTGGGTATATTGAGATACCCGAATGCGGAAGTAATTATAAGGCAGACACACGAAAAGGTGTAGCCGTCGAATATATTACCAAATCCGCATAAAACAAAAGAGCAGGCTTGAAAACCTGCTCCATACATAACGAAGAAACTCGAAATTACAAAAAGACGAGTGTTCATAACTCAAATCCGTTATGAACACTCGATATGGTCGAGGTGACAGGACTTGAACCTGCGGCCTCTGCGTCCCGAACGCAGCGCTCTACCAAACTGAGCCACACCTCGATAATGAATATTAAATTTTACAAAATTACCAATACAAACTCAACGCTATAAACTGAACAAAAACCGATGTACGGCTTTGTTAGGCAACTCTGATATTATATATGCTTTTTTCATAAAAGTCAATATTTAATTTCAAAAAAATAAAACTTTAAATATTAAGACCAAAAGACATATAAAATAAGCATAAAATGTTTACAAATATGCACTTGACATCTTTCGACAATACAAATACAATTATTATATTAAGTGAATACTCACTGTTTAGCTTAAAATGGAGCTGAAGATGGGACTCGAACCCACGACCTGCTGATTACGAATCAGCTGCTCTACCAACTGAGCCACTCCAGCGTACTTTAAGATTATAACAGCAACTGTACTTTAAGTCAAGTACAAATTTTAATATCAGGAGAATTATCGAGATGAGCGAGACAATCAATCAAAGAATAGCGCTATACCGTAAAATTGCAAATCTTACTCAAACGCAGGCAGCAGAAAAGCTCGGTATGAAGTGCAGCACCTATTCACAAATGGAAAGAAAGGGTACTATCAGTGCCGATAAGCTTATAGCTCTTGCCGATATTTTCGGCGTTACTCCCGATACGCTGTTATACGATTCCAAGCCTGCTAATAACGTAAGCGCGGAAACCACGGTAAAAGAAAACGACGATTTCGATTTTACGCCCAAAGAAAGGCTTATCAATAAAACGCTGCGTCAACCCACAAATCTTTTTAAAACAGATCCGCCGCGCTTTATAGTAACGCACAAGGAAGAAAACATTATAAAAATACTTCGCAATCTCCCCCGCCCCGACTATGAGGAAATTATTGAAGTTATAAACGAAAAATATCATTCCGCAAAAAGCAAATAACGGTATTCCGCTGTATGTATAATGCAGCGGATTTTTATGCCCCGTATTTATAACAAATAATTAAGAATGGCGTGTTTCCAATGTTAAAAAATAAAGAATGGTATTTAAAAGGGCTTAAAGACGGTATACCGATCGCGCTCGGTTATTTTGCGGTAGCGTTTACGCTCGGAATTGCCGCTAAAAACGCCGGTTTAACCGCATTTCAGGCTTTTCTCACCTCGGCGCTTACAAACGCTTCGGCAGGCGGATACGCCGGTTTTACGCTTATAGGCGCGGGCGCAGCATACATAGAGCTTGCCGTAACAGAGCTTATAGTTAACGCAAGGTATTTGCTTATGTCGTGTGCATTAAGCCAAAAAATCGCACCCGAAACCCCGCTTATACACCGTATGCTTATGGCGTTTGACGTTACAGATGAAATTTTCGGAATTTCGGTATCGGTTACAGGCACGCTTAACCCCTTTTATAATTACGGCGCTATGTCGGTGGCAATACCGGGCTGGGCGTTCGGAACGCTGTTCGGCGTTATAATGGGAAACATTCTGCCGGCGCGCATAGTAAGTGCGTTAAGCGTAGGTCTTTACGGTATGTTTTTGGCAATTATAATTCCGCCCGCAAGAAAAAGCAGGCTGATAGCTGCGCTTGTTTTAATATCAATGGCGGCAAGCCTTGCCTTTTCAAAAATAAAACCGTTTTCCCTGCTTTCGGACGGTATGAGAATAATTATTTTAACCGTAATAATATCATTAACGGCAGCGATACTCTTTCCTGTAAGGGACGAATCGGAGGAACCCGAAAATGCAGCATAATATTTATATTTACATAGCTGTAATGGCTGTTGTAACCTATCTTATAAGGGTTTTGCCGCTAACTCTTATACGTAAAAAAATCACCAACGTAACCCTGCGTTCGTTTCTTTACTATGTGCCGTATGTAACGCTTGCAATTATGACCTTTCCCGCAATAATAAACGTTACAAACAGTATTTGGTCGGGAATTGCGGCGCTTGTTATCGGCGTTTTGCTCGCCTACTTCGGTATAAGTCTGTTCGGCGTTGCGGTTTGCTCGTGTGCGGCGGTATTTATTATTGAATTGCTTATAGTTTAAAATGAAAGTCAAAAAAGCTGCCGGTTTACGGCAGCTTTTTTATATAGGGCGCTTTTTATTATTTATTCCTTAACCAAGCAGACGGCGAAAACGCTATAATTATCGGGAAAATTTCAAGTCTGCCCAAAAGCATTGCAAAGGATAAAATATATTTTGCAAAATCCGAGTAAGCCGCATAGCTGCTTGCCGGACCTACCGCGTCAAGACCAGGACCCACATTGTTAAAGCAGGAAACCGCGGCGGAAAAATTGGTTAAAAAACTGAACGGCTCACCGCAGAGCAATAAAACAATTACCGCAAGGCAAACGAAATATATTAAAAAATAATTGCTTAAATTTCTTGAGGTTGCTCCGTCTACCGTTTTGCCCTCGAAGCGAAGCGAGGTTACGGCACGCGGGTGAATAAGCCGTTGCGTTTCGTTGCGTATAAGCTTGAAAAGCATCATAATGCGTGACATTTTCATACCGCCCGCCGTTGAACCCGCACAGCCGCCGAAAAACATAAGCAGTAAAATAAGATACCTTGAAAATTGCGGCCATGTGTTGAAATCCGCCGTGGCATAGCCGGTTGTTGAAATAATAGAAGCAACCTGAAAAAATGCCGTTCGCAGCGTTTCTGAAAAATTACCGAACAAATACCTGATATTAAATGTTATAAGCAGGGTTGAAATGCCGATAACCGCAAAAAAGAACCAAAGCTCATGGCTTTTAACCGCGGTTTTAAGCTTTTTGATTATTATAAGGTAATAAAGGTTAAAGTTTACGCCGAACAGGACCATAAATATGCCTATGACCCACTGAATATACGGCGAATAGCCGGCTATGCTGTTTCCCTTTAAGCCGAAGCCGCCCGTACCTGCCGTACCGAACGAGTGAAGCAGGCTTTCGAAAAACGGCATACCGCCTATGCACAGCAAAACCACTTCGATAACCGTCATAACCATATAAATAAGGTACAGTATAACGGCGGTATCCTTAATTCGCGGCACAAGCTTACCCATTGTAGGGCCGGGCATTTCCGCGCGAAGAATGTGTATCGGTCTTTCAGATACGTTTGGTATAATTGCCGTTACAAAAACTATTATGCCCATACCGCCTATCCAGTGCGTAAAGCTGCGCCAAAACAAAACGCCGTGGCTGTGCGCTTCAACGTCCGTTAAAATTGAGGCGCCCGTTGTTGTAAAGCCGCTTACGGTTTCAAAAAACGCGTCGGCAAGCCTTGGTATTTCGCCGCTTATAATAAACGGCAGCGAGCCTATAAGCGACAGCATTATCCAAGAAAACGCAACTATGATAAAGCCTTCTTTTGCATAAATAACATGCGTTTTAGGCTTATAAAACAGCTTTGGCAAAATGCCGAGGGCATACCCCAAAACAGCCGCCGAAAGAAAAGCAAACGCTTCGCTTTCGCGGTAAATTGCGCTTGTTATTGCAGGGAGCAGCAAAAGCACCGCCTCAACCCGCAGCATCATACCTACGGCATTAAAAATCATTCTGCGGTTCATAAGCTCACCTCTGCTTATCCACTATATCGGAAAGATCGTTAAGTCTGCCGCCGCCCGATATTACAACAACGCGGTCGCCCGGCATTATCATATCGTCGCCCGAAGGAATAATAGTCTTTCTGCCGCGTATTATTCCTGCTATCAGTATATTGGATTTTGTGGGCAGCTCCTTAAACGGTATTTTAATTATCTTGCTTTCGCCGTTTACGGCAAATTCAAGCGCCTCGGCGTTTCCGTTCATAAGCTTGTAAAGCGTTTCAACCTTACTGCCCATAGAGTTTTCAAGCGCGCGCGCATATCTTACGGTAACGTCCCCCACCGTTCTTATCTGAGACGCAACCGAATCTATACCCAGCCTTTCCGCAGTAGGCAAAAACTCATTTCGGTTTACCTTTGCAATAACCTTAGGCACATTCTGCATTGCCGCAAAGTAAGAAAGAAGTATATTTTCTTCGTCCATACCCGTAAGCGCCACTACCGCGTCCACGTTGCCTATGCCCTCTTCAAGCAGTAATTCCTGCCTTGCAGGGTCGCCGTTTATTATAACGGCACCGGGGAGCGAATCGCTGAATTCTTTGCAGCGCTCTCTGTCTGCGTCTATAATCTTGACCGAGTTACCCGCCGCCAAAAGCAGCTTTGAAAGATAGTACGAAGTACGCGTAGCGCCTAAAATCATAACGTCGCGCGCCTGCTTTTGAAGAATACCGAGCTTTCTTAACAAACGCTGAATTTCAACCGAAGAAGACGTAATGCCTATCTTATCGCCGCTTTTAAGGACAAAATTACCGTCCGGTATATAAAGCTTATCGCCGCGCTGTACCGCGCAAACAAGAAAATTATCGGGGTGTTTTTTCTTAAGGTCTATAAGGCTTACGCCGTCAAGCGGTGAATTTTCTTTTAAAATAAGCTCAACCATTTCAAAGTTGCCGCGCGAAAATTCCTCAACCTTTATGGCGCTCGGCAGCTTTAAAATATTAAACATTTCGCGTGAAACAAGCCTTTCGGGGTTAATTGCCATAGACAGCCCCAATTCCTTTTTAAGAAAAGAAAGGCTTTTATCGTTATATTCGGGTTTTCTTATCCGCGCTATTGTATGCTTAATGCCAAGCCGCTTTGCAATAAAGCAGGTAAGCATATTAAACTCGTCCGATCCCGTAACGGCTATAAGCAGATCCGCGTTCCCTGCCTCAAGCAGTACGTCCGAATCCGTTCCGCTGCCGCACACCGTCATAACATCGTAAATATTGGTTATATCGGATATTACGTCAGGATCGTTATCAATAGCCACTATCTCGTGTCCCTCGGTCAGCAGCGCGTTAATAACCGTGCAGCCTATTTTTCCGCAGCCTACTACTGTAATTTTCATTCAAGCATTACTCCCGTACAGTCTTCATTCTCAAAAGCGCGCCCTTTTTAACAGGACGTGAAAAAGGTATTTTAATAATCATCATCGGGTGCGGCGCCTCGTCTATCGGCTCGCCCGCATCGTTAAAAAGCTCGTTTGCCGTTACGGTAAATGGGGCGCTTTTAGGCTCAAGGCAATCAAAGACCTGCCCCTTTGAAAATTTGTTTTTTAGCGTGGCGGTAATACAGCCGTTTTCGTATCCCACTGCCACGGCGGCAACCGAATAATCCCTTATATAGCCTGCGTCCTTATACGTTTGCGCATTTTGCGGCTTGCCGAAGTAAAAGCCCGTTGAATAAGTGCGATGGCTTATTTTGTTAAGCTCCTCTGTTACCCAAGACGGGCATTTCCATTCGCCCTGCTGCGCTTTAAGGCTGTCAAGCGCACCGCGGTAAGCATTGGCGGTAACCGCCACATAATAGTGCGATTTCGCCCTGCCCTCGATTTTAATACTGTCAATACCGCTGTTTGCCATTTTATCAAGATTTTCAGCCATACAAAGGTCGTTAGCGTTTAAAATGTAGGTTCCTTTATCGGTTTCGGTAATATCAAAATGCTGACCAGGCCGTTTTTCTTCAATTAAAGAATAGCTCCAGCGGCAGGGCTGCGCGCAGTCTCCGCGGTTTGCGTCGCGCCCCGTCATATAGCTTGAAAGCAGGCACCTTGCCGAGAAGGAAATGCACATAGCGCCGTGCGCAAACGCTTCAAGCTCCAATCCCGACGGCGTTTTGGCTCTTATTTCGGCAATTTCGTCAAGCGATAGCTCGCGCGCCAAAACAACGCGCTTAGCGCCCATATTGTAAAATGCGTTTGCGGTTTCATAATTGCATATGCCCGACTGAACCGAGGCGTGCAGCTGCACGTGCGGCGCATATTTTTTAACAAGCCCCATGGTGCCTATATCCGCGGCTATAACCGCGTCCGCACCCAAAGTGTCCAGCATTTCAAGAAACGCAGGCAAGCGCGGTATTTCCTCGTTATGGGGTATCGTATTGCAGGCAATGTGTACCTTTACACCGTTTTTATGCGCGTATTCTATACCCTTTTTAAGGTCTTCTTCGCCGAAGTTCGCCGCCGCGGTGCGCATACCGAATTCCTCGCCGGCAAGATATACCGCGTCTGCGCCGTAATCTACCGCCGCGTAAAGCCTTGATATATCGCCTGCGGGGCAAAGCAATTCGGGGATATTATCTGTCGCCAATCCAGTTGTTCTCCTTTTTAAGTCTTGCTATTGTGGCGTTGTGTTCGCCGAGCGTTTTATTGTAATAAAACTTCATTTTAGCGTCGGTTACAAAGTAATAATAGCCTTCGTAATCGGTTGAGGGCTCAATTGCCGCCTTTATTGAATTAAAGCTCGGCGAGCAGAGGGGTCCCGGAGGCAGTCCGTCCGATTTATAGGTATCGTATTTACCTGAGCCGTAAGGATATTTCTGCGTAGGCGAGGACTGAAGCTTCGGATATTCCGCCTTATTGTTAAGACGGTTGCAAAATACCGCCGCAACATTTGCCATTTCTTCGGGCGCTCCGCCCGCTTCAAGCTCTACAAGAGAAGAAAGCGTCATAATCTCATTAAATGTATATCCGCTTTTTGATATTTTTTCACGCAGTGAAGAGCTAAGCTTATCATTAAGCGTTTTAAGCATTTTATCAACCGCTAAATGAGCGCACTCTTTTGATTCATAAGAATAAAAATCATAGGTTTCGGGGAATAAATACCCTTCAAGCCTGTAATAAACCTTTTCCTGCGGTATGGCCTTTACAAAATCGTAATCAAACTCGCCGTGCTGTACCTCTTCAATAAAGTCGGATTTTGTGCAAACGCCCTTTTCTTCAAGAATTTTTGCAATATCGTCTACCGTAGACATTTCGGGTATGGTTACTCTTACGCTTTCGGCTGAGGAGCCCTCTTCTATAAGCATTTTTGAAAGAGCCTCGTACCCCGCCTCGTTATTAAAGGTGTAAACGCCGTATTTAAACTGACTGTCATAGTGTTTAAGCTTTGCATAAACTCTGAACAGCACTGGTATCTTTACCGCGCCGCATTCCTTTAGCTGGCTTGCGATTTTAACGGCAGGCGTTCCCTTTTCTATCTCAAGAACGCAATCCTCCCCCCTGCCGAAGCCTATACCCATATAATCCGCCCCTGCGTATATAACGCCGAAAGCAAGTCCTACGGATACCACTATTATACATATGATCCATATAAGCGTTTTAATAACGCTTTTTCCGCCGGAATGTTTATGCTTTGAGTGTTTTTCTTCGGCTGCCGGCACAGGCTCTTCGCTTATTTCAAAGCCCTTGCCTATTATAAAATCCTCATCGCCGAAGCCGCTGTTTCCTGTAATGTTTTTATCGTCCATATTTTTTCTCCGCAAAATATTATTTTGTGTATCTCATAGCCGCGGCAAGCTGTTCCGCCGCGCTTTTTCCAAGCAAAGCCCCAGCCAGGCAAAAGCCGAACTCAAACGCCGCGCCCGCGCCGTAAGCGGTTATAATATTGCCGTCCCTTACAACGGGCGTATCGGTAACGCTTGCGCCCGTAAGCTCTTTTTCAAAGCCCGTAAAGCACGTGGCTTTTTTATTCTTCAAAAGCCCTTTAGCCCCAAGTATTGAAGGAGCGGCGCATATAGCCCCTATAATAAGCCCTTTTTCCGCAGCAAAATCTATAAAATCCTGCACGGTGCGGCTTTTCTTAAGATTAAGCGTTCCGGGCATACCGCCCGGCAATATAACCGCGCTCAAATCCTCTTTAACAGCCTCGTCGGCGGTAATATCGCAGATAACGGGTATTCCGTGCGCGCCCGTTACGGTCTTACCCGTAACGCCTACGGTTTTAAGGTCGATTCCGCCGCGCCTTAAAATATCAGCCGGCGCTAACGCCTCGCATTCCTCAAAGCCGTCAGCCAAAAATACGTAAACCATACATTTTACTCCTTATAAAGCTTTAAAACCGACTTTAATATATCGTCGGATATATCCTTAACGGTTCTCGCCTCGCCGTTTTCGGCGCAGGAAACGGTTTCCCAGCCAGAATATTCAGCCGTAAACTCAGCCGCCGCACGGCATTTGCTTAAATAAGCGGTATCGCTTTCGTGAATATCCTTTTTTCCGCCTGCCGAATAGCGTTTATCAAGCAGCTTTTGCGAAACCTCAACCGGCATATCAAGAAAGATTACCTTATCGGGACGCGGTATACCTATTTTGTTATACTCAAAATCATAAAGCCAGTCAAGAAACGGCACCCAATCCTTACTGTCAAGCTTCGAAGCCTGATGAACGGCGTTAGACGTGGTGTATCTTCCCGAAATAACCGTGCCTCCGCCGTTATAAAACTTGCCCCACGCCGTTTTGTAAGAGGCAAATCGGTCTACCGTGTAAAACGCCGAGGCGGCATACGGATTAACGTCAGACGGGTGCGTGCCGAAATCGCCGTTTAAATACATTTTAACAAGCGCGCTCGAATTACTATCATAATCGGGAAAAGAAACGGTTTTACATTCTATTCCGTGAACCTTTAGCCTTTTCGGCAGCAGCTCTAACTGTGTGGACTTTCCGCTGCCGTCAAGCCCTTCTATTACTATCAGCTTACCCATTGTTTTTAAGTTCCTTAAAGTGTTCTCTTACCTGCGCCGCTTTTCCGCAGGACATTTTACCCTCGCTGCACGCGCCGTTAAGGCAGGCAGGGCCCGCGTTTTTAAAAAGCTCCGGCGCAGCCTTAGATACAAGCGCCAGCATTTGGTCGGCAACGTCCCTTATTTCCCACTGCGCCCTGTTGCAGCAGCGGATTCTAAAGAAATTTTTAAGAGAGCGGGCATTCATTGTCATTATCATCTGCGTTTCGCAGGAATTGGGCAGAACAAAGCGCGCGTCTTCAATAGCCTTCTTCTCGGCAAGGCGGTTTGCGGTTTTTTCGTCCTTGCCCTCAGCCAAAAACGTCTTAATGTGCTTTTCTTTAAGAATTGCGGCAATTCGGTCGTATTTTTTCTGATCCTCCGCCATAATTTCATCGTAAAGCTTTTTTGCCTCAGGCTCTGCCGCTATTTCGGGCGGAGTTACATAGCCGAAGCTGCCCTCGCGCACATAGCGCTGGCTTTTAACCGAAAAAGACGCCATTCTGTGCCTTGTTATTTGCGCTAAAAGCGAACGCGAAACGCCTTCTATACCGAAGGTAAAGCTTGCGTGCTCAATAGGGCTTTCGTGGCCTATTTCCGAAAGCATTTCAACAAAAGCCGCCGCCTTTTCATCTGTAAGGCTGTCGTTCAAACCCTCAATATCCGAGCTGCTGTAACACAGCTTTGCCGCCGCCGCAACCGTTTTTTCGGGACTTGGCGTGTGTGCAAGTAAAAAAACCTTTGCCATATACTTTTCTCCTTATTTTTATCTTATTGATTATAGCAAAAAATTCCGATTTTTTCAATCAGAATTTTCGTATTTCAAGGCTTGCGTCGTCGTTGCCCTTTACAATTTCGCGAATAACTATATAATAGCTGTACTCGTCGCTTACCTTAACGCATACCCTATCGCCCTTTTTAGCGCCCATAAGCGCCTTACCCATAGGCGATTCACGGCTTATAAGACGCTCAAGCGAATTTTGGCGCAGCGAGGTTACAATTCGCACCTTTTCTACTGCGTCGTCCTCCTCAACATAGTATTCAACCGTATCGAAAAGTCCCACTTCGTCCTCGCGGCTTTCGGGTTCTATTATTTTTGCGGTCTTAATCATATTGCGGAGGTAGCGTATGCGGCTTTCGTTCTTGCCGCGCTCGCGCTTGGCGGCGTGATACTCCGCATTTTCGCTTAAATCGCCAAAGCTGCGGGTAAATTTTACCTCTTCAAGTATTTTCGGGCGAACCGTGCCTATGCGGTATTCAAGCTCGTCCTTCATTTTTTTAATATCAACCTTAGTAAGCTCATCGTACATAACTCTCACCTGATTATGTATTATACTACTTACCCTGCCTTAAAACAAGTAATACTTTAAATTATTGCGCTTTTATGTTAAAATAAATTTAACGGAGTGATAATATGGCAGATATTTTTATTGTAGAGGACGATCCCGTAATAGCAAGAGAGATGGATAATTTTCTTACCTCTTGGGGACATAACGTAAAATGCGCGCAGGATTTTAAAAATGTAACAGCGGAATTTGCCGATTTTAACCCACAGCTTGTTCTGCTTGATATTTCCCTGCCGTTTTTTAACGGCTACTGCCGTTGCAGAGAAATAAGGAAGCTTTCCGACGTGCCGATAATTTTCATTTCCTCGGCGGCGGATAATATGAACATAGTTACCGCCGTTAATATGGGCGGGGACGACTTTTTGGCAAAGCCGTTTGACCTTTCCGTGCTTAATGCAAAGGTTCAGGCTATCCTTCGCCGAACGTACGAGCTTTCGGGCGCGGGAAATTTAAAGGAACACCGCGGCGTGGTATTAAATAAACAGTCCGCTGCGGTAAGCTATCGCGGAAAAAGCGCGGAGCTTACAAAAAACGAGTACCGTATTTTACTTACGCTGATGGAAAAAAGCGGAGAAATAGTAACGCGCGAGTCAATTATGGAACAGCTTTGGCAGGACGAAAGCTTTGTGGACGAAAATACGCTTACCGTAAACGTTACAAGGCTCAGGAAAAAGCTTGAAAGCATTGGTCTTGCGGATTTTATAACCACAAAAAAAGGTATAGGATATATTATAAAATGATTAAATACATTAAATCAAAATCGGCTTACATTTTAGTTTGCGCCGCGGCGCTTGCCGTGTTCTTTTCGGTTATTGCATTATACAGGCTTAATATATACGCCGTGCTTTACGCGGCGCTGCTTTCCTCGCTTTTAATAATACCGTTTGCGGCAGTACGCATTATAAAATCGGTTAACGCGCAAAAGCAATTGCTTAAAATTTTAAAAAGCGAGGAAATAATGATTGAAAGCAATTCGTTCCCCGAAACCCGCAACCCCGAAAAACAGTATTACACCGAAATTATTAAAAGGCTTGCCGCCGAAAAGCAGACCTTAATTTCAGACCTTGCTATAAAGCTTCGCGACACGGACGATTATTACACCCTTTGGGCGCATCAGATCAAAACGCCGATTGCGGCAATGCACCTGCTTTTACAGTCTGACAGCGGCACACATTCGCGCGAATGCGAGGCAGAGCTTTTTAAAATCGAGCAGTATACGGAAATGGCGCTCGGCTATATACGGCTTGAAAGCGGCACGAACGATTTTGTTATTACCGCCTGCGATACTGACCGTATAATAAAATCCGTTCTTAAAAAATTTTCAAAGCAGTTTATTTTAAAAAAGCTTACGCTTGATTATAAGGAAACAGGGCTTACCGCCGTAACGGACGAAAAACAGTTGGGCTTTATTATCGAGCAGATAATATCAAATTCGCTTAAATACACCAAAAAAGGTACGATTTCCGTTTATTCAAAAGGCAATTCGATTTTTATAAGCGATACCGGCATAGGAATATCGCAAGAGGATCTGCCGCGTATTTTCGAAAAGGGTTATACCGGCTATAACGGCAGAACAGACAGAAAGTCTACAGGCTTGGGGCTTTATCTGTGCCGCCGCACCGCAGACAAATTGGGGCATACTCTAAGGGTAAGCTCCGAAGTCGGGAAAGGGACTCTCGCGGAAATTGATTTAACGCCCGAAAGCATAGAAATTGAATAATCTTACAAAAATGTAAGGTTAAACCGCGTATTGTAAGCCTAAGCTATGGATTTGCGGTAATGCGTGGCGGTATAATAACGGCATAGGAGGAATCGATATGCCGATACTTGAAGTAAACAATTTAAGAAAAATTTACACCACACGCCTTGGTGCAAACCGCGTTGAAGCGCTGAAAAACGTAAGCTTTTCCGTGGAAGAGGGCGAATATGTCGCCGTTATGGGCGAATCCGGTTCGGGCAAAACCACCCTGCTTAATATTTTGGCGGCGCTTGATAAGCCAACTTCGGGCGAAGTAAAGCTTGGCGGCAGAAACATAGCCGAGGTAAAGGAAGCGGATATAACAAGGTTTCGCCGCGAAAATTTAGGCTTTGTTTTTCAGGATTTTAATTTGCTTGACACATTTAACATAAGGGACAATATTTTTCTGCCTCTCGTGCTTTCGGGCAAGGGCTTTGCAGAAATGCAAAGAAGGCTTGTTCCGATTGCAAAAAAGCTTAACATAACCGATATTCTTAATAAATATCCCTACGAAGTGTCGGGCGGTCAAAAGCAGCGTGCCGCGGTGGCAAGAGCGGTTATAACAAATCCGCAGCTTATTTTGGCGGACGAACCTACAGGCGCGCTTGACTCTAAAGCGGCGGATAACCTGTTAGAGCTGTTTTCTGCGCTTAATAACGAGGGTCAAACAATACTTATGGTAACCCATTCGGTAAAGGCGGCAAGCCACGCAAAGCGCGTTCTGTTTATTAAGGACGGCGCGGTCTTCCACCAGATATACCGCGCAAATATGAGCGGCGAACAGCTTTACCAAAAAATTTCGGATACGCTTACATTGCTGATTGCGGGCGGTGAAGAAAATGCGTAATTCACTTTATTTAAAGCTTGCGTTAAGCGCCGTTACAAAAAACAGAAGATTTTATCTTCCCTATCTTATTACCTGCATTTTTTCGGTTGCAATGTTTTACGATCTCAGCTTTATCGCAAATAATAAGGGCCTGCCCGAAATGAGCGGCGGCGATATTTTAAAGTTATATATGAGCTTCGGCGTAATTATTATAGGTATTTTTGCCTGTGTTTTTCTGTTTTACACAAACAGCTTTTTAATTAAAAACCGCAAAAAGGAGCTCGGCGTTTACAATATTTTAGGCTTAACCAAGGGCAATATTGCCTGCGTTCTGTTATATGAAGCGATAATTTCAGCCGTTATTACGCTTTTTGTCGGTCTTATTATCGGAATAATTTTCAGCAAGCTTATGCTTTTATTGCTTTGCGCAATATTAAAAATGCCTTCGGGTATTGTGTTTTCCGTATCGCCTAAGTCCGTAGCAATAACCGCGGTATTTTTTGCCGTGATTTATCTTTTCACGCTTATTTACAACCTGATCTCGGTTAAAATTTCAAAGCCTATTGAGCTTTTAAACAGCGGCAAATCCGGCGAACGCGAGCCGAAAGCAAATTGGGTTATTGCCGTTTTGGGGCTTATAAGCCTTTGCGGCGGTTATTATATTGCGCTTACGGTAAACGATCCTATGTCCGCCGTGGTTTTATTCTTTCTGGCGGTAATGCTTGTTATTTTCGGAACATATGCGCTTTTTATTTCGGGCAGTATAGCCGTGTTAAAGCTTTTGCGCAAAAACAAGGGCTATTACTATAAGCCGCGGCATTTCACGGCAATATCCGGTATGCTTTACCGTATGAAGCAAAACGCCGCGGGGCTTGCGGGTATCTGCATACTTTCAACAATGGTTTTAGTAACCGTTTCAAGCACCGTATGCCTTTACGCAGGCGTTAAGGATATGGCAAACGACCGCTTGCAAAAAAGCGTCGGAATATCATACAAAAGCGATGAAATGTTAACGCAAAGCGACGGTGTTATACAAAGCGTCAGCAACGCCGTCGCAGAAAGCGGCGTTAATATTAAAGACGCGGTTTATTTTAATTATTTAAGCGTAACCGCCGAAAGGCACGGCACCGTTTACAGCTTTGTTAATAAAAACACAACCTCTGCCGCCGATCTTGCCGTAACCGTAGCAATGCCCGAAAGCGATTATGCGCGCATTACGGGTAAACAGCCGCATTTAAAGGATAACGAAGCTCTTTATACCTTAGGAAAAGCAACCGCCGATTATAAAGAGCTTACGGTTTTTGAAGAAAAATACAGTGTAAAAAGCGCCGATGATATCCCCATGGCGGATATTTTTAAAGCATACACCACTCCGGTAATTTTTTTGGTTGTAAGCGACAGCCGTTTAAGCTCAATATATGAAAATCAGGCGGAGTATTTCGGAATCGCCAAAAGCCCGTATGAATGGTATTATACATTTGACCTTGACGGAAACATAGAGCAGAATACAGCCGCGGCAAATAAAATAAGCTCCGCCCTGTCTTCACTGGGCGAAGGCTTCGGTACAGAATCGCGCGACAGTATGCTTGACGAATTTTACAAGGCATACGGCGGTCTGTTCTTTATAGGAATTTTCTTAGGTCTTATGTTTGTCGGCTTTACAGCCCTTATAATTTACTATAAGCAAATTTCCGAGGGCAGCGACGACCGCGAGCGCTATCAGATAATGCAAAAAATAGGAATGTCGCACGAAGAGGTTGAAAAATCCGTTAATTCGCAGGTATTAAAGGTATTTTTCCTGCCTCTTACCGCCGCGGTTATTCACCTTGCTTTTGCGTTCAGAATGATAAAACAGATATTATCCGTTTTTAATTGCAATAACGTACCCCTGTTTTTAATATGCGTTGCCGTTACAACAGCTGTGTTTGCGGCGGTATATTTTGCAATTTACTATTTTACCGCAAAAACCTATCAAAAAATAGTAAGGGTATAATTATTCACCCTGCGGCGCAGTGCGGAGCTTTTCCCGCCTGCGCCTGTTCATTATTATAAGATACGAAATAAATACCGCGGTAAAGGTAAGCAGCCACGATATCGGGTAAGAAATAAACAATCCCGAAAAGCTGTGATACTGCGGCATAGCGAATACGGTATATATCCAAACCACACGCATTACGCACACGCCGATTATCGTAATGATCATAGGCGTTACCGAAGAGCCTATACCCCGCATTGAGCCGGTGGCGGTATCCATTATACCGCACAGAAAGTACGGTATAAGCATAAATTTAAGCCTTTCCATACCGTAACGCACCGCTTCGGGCGAATCGGTTATGTAAATACCCAGCAGCTGATTACCGAATAGATAAAAAATATTGCCTACAATAAGCCCCACTGCCGCAACGGTTGCAAGGCAGGTAAAGGTAATGCGGTTAACACGCTTAAGGTCGCCCGCTCCGTAGTTTTGCCCGCAGAAGTTAAGCGCCGTTTGGTGAAACGCGTTCATTGAAACGTAGCAAAAGCCCTCTATGCTTGATGCCGCCGCACTGCCGGACATATGCGCCGCGCCGAACGAATTGACAGAAGACTGTATAAGCACGTTGGAAATTGAAAACAGCGAGCCCTGAAGACCTGCCGGCAATCCGATTTTAAGCATTTTTAAAAGCGCTCTTTTATGTATGTGCATTTTCTTAAAATCAAGTCTGCACGCGTCCTCGCGCTTAGATAAAGCCCTTAAGACCAAAACGGCGGATACCGCCTGTGAAATCGAGGTTGCAAGCGCCACGCCTGCAACGTCCATTTTAAACGCAGCAACAAAAACTATATTTAAAATAACGTTTAAAACCCCCGCTATTGTGAGAAAGATAAGCGGAGAGCGCGTATCGCCCGCGGCGCGAAGTATTGCCGAGCCGAAGTTATAAAGCATACTGAAGATCATACCGCAAAAGTATATTCGCATATAAACCGATGAAAGTTCAAGCAGCTTTCCTTGCGGTGTGCCCATAGCTTCAAGAAACGTGCCCGAAAACGCCACGCCGATCACGGTAAGCAGCAAACCGCCCGCCGCAGCTATAGGAATTGCAGTATGCACCGCGTTGGAGGTAGCTTTACCGTCTTCGGCACCTATACCCTGCGCCACCGCAACGCCGGCTCCGACAGAAAGCCCTATAAACAAATTAACTATAAGGTTTGTAAGAGAGCCTGTTGCCCCAACTGCGGCAACGGAGTCGCTGCCAGAAAACCAACCTACAACAATAAGATCGGCAGCATTAAATAAAAGCTGCAAAATGCTCGTAAGAATTATGGGCACCGTATAAATAATAACGCTTTTAAATATCGGGCCCTTGCGCATACTTTCGGAATCAAATTTCATAACTGTTTTCATTTTCCCTTGTTCGACTTTTTTCGCACTACATTATAGCACCTGACGTTTAAAATAACAAGACCTAAAAAATTTTTTAAGCTTTTGATTTATAATACTTGACAAAACGGTTTTTTAATAGTAAAATAGTCGTGTTGCAAAAAATGGGGGCGTAGCTCAGCTGGGAGAGCGTACGGTTCGCATCCGTAAGGTCGAGAGTTCGATCCTCTTCGTCTCCACCATGTATCCACCGTAATTTTTATTGAATTACGGTGGATATTTTATATATTATAATGATTTTGGTAAATCAAAATTTACGGAGGTAATAATCGTGGGCGGTAGCTTAACATTCAGAAATGCAGAACGTAAAGACACAGCTTTAATTCTGCAGTTTATAAAAGACCTTGCAGACTACGAAAAAATGTCAGACGAGGTAGTAGCCGATGAAACTCTGCTTAAAGCTTGGATTTTTGATAAACAGAAAGCAGAAGTGATTTTTGCAGTTGAAGATGGAAAAGAAATCGGATTTGCGCTGTTTTTTCACAATTTTTCGACATTCCTCGGTCGTGCCGGTATTTATCTTGAGGATTTATATGTAAAGCCCGAATATCGCGGCAAAGGATATGGAAAAGCAATTTTGAAAAAGCTGGCGTCCATCGCGGTTGAACGCGGCTGCGGTCGCTTGGAATGGTGGTGTCTGGATTGGAACAAACCCAGCATTGATTTCTACCTTTCACTTGGGGCGGAGCCTATGTCGGATTGGACGGTTTACCGTATTGCCGGTGATACATTGAAGCAACTTGCAGATTGAAAAATTTCGGTTTGTGCAATGTTTCAATTGGGAAACGCTGTTTAAAGATATAACTGCAACCAATTTCCGCTTGAAATAAGATTTTCCGCAAAACTTGACTTTTCAAAGCCGCGGTGCTATAATCTTAAAACATAGGGAATGAAGTTCTCCCTCGGCATATGCCGAAACCGCTGATTATAAGCTGATGACTTCTGCATCTTACGTGCAGAAGGCGTCAGCTTTTCTGCGTTTACAGGAGGATTTTTTATGTTAACATCTCTATCACTTATTTTTCTTGTCGGGCTGTCGCTTGCGGAAATTTGTAAAAAAATGCGTCTGCCGCGAATAATCGGTATGATTGCCGCCGGCATCATACTCGGAACCTATGTGCTCGATCTGCTCGACCCGAAAATTCTCGGCATTTCCTCAGAACTGCGGCAAATGGCGCTCATTATAATTTTAATAAAAGCCGGTTTGTCTCTTAATCTTTCAGACCTTAAAAAAGTCGGGCGTCCGGCGGTACTGTTGTCCTTTGTTCCCGCAAGCTTTGAAATTATCGGGTATGTGCTGTTTGCACCGCTGCTTTTGGATATTTCACACATTGAAGCCGCCGTTATGGGCGCGGTGCTCGGCGCCGTTTCACCTGCCGTGGTCGTTCCGCGAATGCTTAAGCTTATGGAAGAAAAGCGCGGAACCGAAAAGAGCATTCCACAGATGATTATGGCAGGTGCGTCGTGCGACGATATTTTTGTCATCGTGCTGTTTACTACCTTTGTCGGCATAGCGCAGGGCGGAAAAGCCAATCTTCTGAACCTTGTCGATATACCGGTTTCAATCCTGCTCGGCGTTGCGGTCGGTGCGGCTTCCGGTTTTATTTTGGCTTTCTTCTTTAAAACGGCATATACGCACGGAAATTCAATCCGCAACAGTATGAAGGTAATTATCGTTCTCAGTGTTTCATTTCTTTTAATTGCACTTGAGTTATGGACAAAGCAATGGATAGCCGTTTCGGGGCTGCTTGCCGTGGTAAGTATGGCGTGCGTTTTAAAAATCAAAAGCCCCGCTTGCGTTACAAAGCGGCTGTCGGAAAAATTCGGTAAGCTGTGGCTTGCTGCCGAAGTGATTCTGTTTGTGCTGGTAGGCGCGGCAGTTGATATTCGCTATACGCTGAAAGCAGGCATTGCCGCCGTAGGAATAATAGGCATTGCGCTTACATTCCGTGCTGTCGGCGTGGCGTTGTGCCTTATCAGAACACCTCTTAATATAAAGGAGCGGCTTTTTTGTATTATTGCCTATCTGCCGAAAGCAACCGTACAGGCGGCAATCGGCTCTGTGCCGCTTTCTATGGGGCTTTCCTGCGGAAGCATAGTCCTTTCCGTCGCCGTGCTCGGTATACTTATAACCGCCCCAATAGGCGCTATCGGAATAGATTTAAGCTATAAAAAATTATTAAACGTAATAGAATAAAGTGTTTTCTGACTAAGGCTTCTGCTACGGTTTTTCATTCCGCACGCTCTGCGCGGCTTAATTTTAAAATGGGCGAAATGCGCTTATATACCGCAAAGCAAACCGCCGTATCAATCATACCCTTAATAAAGGTAAAAGGAACATTAAATATTAAAAGATCCTTTATAAGCGTATCGGCGGCGGGCAATATTGCTTTATACATTCCTATAATGGCGTTCATCGGCATACCGTAAAGCACGGTATACGCAGGGTAAACCACAAAATAGTTAGTTACAACGCTTACCGCCGCCATTGCAAGCGAGCCTGCCGTTGCTCCGATCAGCGCACTTTTACGCGATTTGTGTTTTATGTAAACCAAACCTGCTATTCCCGTAAATACGGCGCCCAAAAGAAAGTTTGAAAGCTCCCCTACCCCTGCCGAAGAAGTAAGCGGCAAATGCAAAAGATTTTTAATAAGGCACACAAGCACGCCGTACTGCGGACCGAATGCATAAGCGGTTATTATTGCCGGAATTTCCGAAAAATCAAGCTTTATAAAAGCCGGAATAATAAACGGCAGCGGAAATTCAAGCAGCATAAGCACAAACCCAAGCGCTCCCATAACCGCGCTTACCGCGATACCTCTTACAAATTTTTTTCTTTTCATAATGCTCTTCCTTTCTTTTTCGGGAAAAAGAAAAGCCCGCACATAACGTACGGGCGCAGAAATGCAAAATATTTACATTCTTCTTTCATCCGGACTGTACCGTCGGCTCAGGAATTTCACCTGATCGGCCAAATAGGCTCGCGGGCTTTACCGCCGGTGGGGAATTACACCCCGCCCCGAAGATAATTATATTATATTACTGTTTTAAAATTTGTCAACTATTTTTTAAGCGAATCTCTTATTTCGCGTAAAAGCAAAACCTCTTCCGAAGGCTCGGCGGGCTTTTCCTCCTTGGCCTCCTCCTTTTTATGCATAAACCTGTTCATGGTTTTAATCACAATAAATATAACAAGCGATACCAAAAGGAAATTTATAACGCACTGTATAAACTTACCGTAGCATATCTCGGCGTCCTTAACGCCCTCTATTGCTGAGGGTATTACAAGCTTTAAATCGGAAAAATCTATTCCGCCTAAAATAAGACCTATCAGCGGCGTAATTATATCGTTAACAAGCGAGGTTACTATCGCGGTAAAGGCGCTGCCTATGATTACGCCGACCGCAAGATCAACCACATTGCCGCGGGAAATAAACTCCTTAAACTCGCCTATAAGTCCTTTTTTCTCTTTAATACCGTCGATAATGCTTTTTTTAGACATAGTTATTTCTCCTTATTTTTAAAATACATAAATAACTGGCATTTTATCATTCCGTTATACAGCTTTCGGCGCTTATCCGCCGTTCTGCCGAAAAATTTTTCAAATTCATCATGCGGACTTATAATATAATACTTTCGTCCGCACCCCTCTTTAAACCTTTCGCCCATAACAGTATACAGTTCCTCGGCCGCCTTAACGTCTAAAAGGCGTTCGCCGTAAGGCGGATTGGTTATTGTAAGGCAGCGTTCGTCGGGCGGGGTGAAATCGCGCACATCGGCGACAGAGGCGGTAACGTATTTTGAAACGCCGGCTTTTTTTGCGTTTTCAAGCGTCAGCCTTACCGCATTTTCATCTGTATCAAAGCCGTGCGCCCTGAAATCCACATTGTGGATTATAAGGTCCTGCGCGCGCGTTCTTTCCTCTCGCCACACGTTTTCGGGTATAAAACCGAAACGCTCGGCGGCAAAGTAACGCCTAAGCCCCGGCGCTGTTTTGGTAGCCATAAGCGCCGCCTCTATAAGCAGGGTGCCGCTTCCGCAAAAGGGATCGTAAAGCTTTGTATCGGGATAAATACGCGCAAGGTCGCACATAGCGGCGGCAAGGGTTTCTTTAAGCGGCGCGTCGTTTGAATTGCGGCGGTACCCGCGCTTGTGCAGTCCCTCGCCCGATGTGTCTATCATTAAGGTAACCACGTTTTTATGTATCGAAAAGCGTATTTTATATTCAGGTCCCGTTTCGGCAAAGCGCACTACGGGATATTTTAACTTCAGCCTTTCAACAATAGCTTTTTTAATTATAGACTGGCAATCGGGTATGCTTGAAAGCTGCGAATCAATACTCCACCCGTTCACGGGAAAGGCGTCGTCCTTCCCGATATAATTTTCCCACGGTATTTTTTTAGTACCGTCAAACAGCTCTGTAAACGTAACTGCGGTAAATTCGCCCGCGTTTATAAGTATTCGCTCTGCAAAGCGCGAGCATATATTTGCCCGCGCAAGCATATTAAAATCGCCCGAAAGCTTAACCCTGCCGTTTTCGGCTGCAACATCTGTAAAACCCATACGGCGAAATTCATCAGCCGCAACGCTTTCCACCCCGAAAAGACATGGTGCTATTAAATTTATATTATTCATTACTCTTATCACCGAAACAGAAGGGCAGAAACTGCCGATAAAGGCAATATCCGCCCGATGTTTTTTATTATTTGCCCGCGCCGCGCTTTTGACGTCTGGCGTCGGGATTTTTACGCTTTAGATCCGAAAATTTTTCATCGCTTGTTTGTTTAAAGCGGTTCATCATTTCTTCAAAGCTTTGCGGCTCCGCCTTTTTGGGAGTCCAGGTATACGAGCCGTCTATCTTAGGCGGCTGCGACGGTCTTCTTTCCCTGCGTTCAGAGGATTTTTCGGGTTCTAAGGCGCGTTTTATGCTAAGGCTGATCTTTCCGTCTTCCCCGATATTAAGCACCTTCATTTTAACCGTATCGCCGATTTTTACGTGCTCGTTTATATCGTTAACATATGTACGCGCAACCTCGGATATATGCACCATTCCGGATTTCCCCTCGCCTATATCGGCAAAAACCCCGAAATTGGTTATACCCGTAATTTTTCCCTCAACAATTTGTCCGACTGTAAGCTGCATAAAAGCTTTAAATCCCCCTCAAAAAAATAAAAATAATTTCAGTTTCCTGATATATCGATAAAGACCTGCTCGTCCGGATAAACGTAACCAAGCCTTTCTCTCGCCGCTTTTTCAATCATCTTTTTTTCAGAGCCGTCCGCCAAAACGGCGCGAAGCTCGTCGATATCGGTTTGTGTTGCCGCCTGCTGTGCTTTAAGAGCGTTTAGCTCTTTTTTGTTTTCGTTAAGCGTATTCCAAAGACCGTATAATGTTGCTATCATATAAACGCCTACGCCCAAAACCATTATCCGAAGAAGTATACTTTTATTTTTTCTGTTCTTCTTTTTCATATTTCGCACTCCAAAAAAGAAAGCTGACACATTCTGCCTTTCAGTATACAACAAACCGCATACTGTTTTCAAGCATTTTTTTTAAAGCGGGGCTTAAAATTCGTAATTTTTTTCATTTTTTTGCTTAAAAAGCAAAAAAGCCTTTCATTAAGCATAAAAACCTTACTTAAAAACAGCCTGTTTTTAAGCGTTAAGAAATGTAAAAGGCAAAAAAGCTTTTTAAAAATAAAAAGGGAAAATCTTGAAGCCGTTACCCTAAAGAGCGTAAAACCGCATAAAATTCCGAAAAAAACATATCCGCGCATTTCTCCGCCGGAAATTGCAAGCAAAAAGCAAAAACAGCTTACTGCGCAAATAAAGGAAAAAACGATATCTTCAAAAAATACCAAGGCGGCGGAATGCTTAAGTGTTTTTCTTGCGGCACGGAAAATATCGTAAACAAATGAGTATATTGCCCCTACCGCCGCCGAATACAGCACGCCCGTAAGCTGTGAAATATTATCTATTTCCCACATAGGCTCACCTTAAAAGGCGCGAAAAAAATCCGCCGCTTTTTTCCTCGGCGGTGTATGCAAGGGCATAAAGCTTTCCATCCGCCGTAAGCTCGCCGCTTGAATTATCAAAGTTAAGTATATGAAGTCCCGCGCCCTTTACCGTCATTTTTCCGAGAACGGTATTTAAAATTACGGTTTCCTCATCAAACGACAAAACATCTTTAACGCCCGTAAAGGTCATTTTTTTGCGGTCTTCAACAATAATATTCTGACTTTTGCGTACAGTTTCTTCCAAAGCAAACACCCCTTAATAAATACTATTTGAGGGGTGTTTGTTTTATTACATAAGTATTTTATAAAGGCTTGCCGCGTCGTCCTTACGCACGGTTTCGGATACGTCGGTCACCTCTGCCTTAAACAAGCGCGTACCGAAGGATATTTCAATAATATCCCCAACCTTAACATCATAGGAAGCGCGCGCCGCCTTACCGTTTACAAGCACGCGCCCCGCGTCGCACGCCTCGTTTGCAACCGTGCGGCGTTTTATTATTCTTGAAACCTTTAAATATTTATCAAGTCGCATAATTCACCCGTAAAATATTTTAAGCCGCCCGAAAGGACGGCTTAAAATAAGTAAAATTATTTGGAAATTGAATCCTTAAGAGCTTTACCTGCCTTGAATACAGGGCTCTTTGAAGCGGCAATTTTAATTGTCTGCTTAGTCTGCGGATTGATACCGGTTCTTGCTGCACGCTCGCGTACCTCGAATGTACCGAAACCAACAAGAGCAATCTTCTCACCCTTCTTTAATTCTTCGGCAACAGTGTCAAGAAAAGCGGAAAGAGCTTTCTCTGCGTCCTTCTTTGCAATACCTGCCTTATCGGCAATAGCTGCTACTAATTCTGTTTTGTTCATTTAAAGAACCTCCAAAAATTATTTTTCAACGAAATTATCGTTTGAAAGGCATTTTGTACAGCAAAAGCTTGTACTATTTATTTTTACCATACTTTAAAGCAAAAATCAATCTGTTTTCGTCATTTTTTAAAATTTTCTACAATTATTTATAAAATTTCGTTTTAAAACAGCCGTTTTCAACGGATAATTCTATGTTTTCTACAAAATTCGGTAATACTTTTTCCGTTTGGTAACGCCGAAAAATCACTTTCATCAAACGTATTAAGTAAAATAAGCGCCACAAAATATATTAAAGCCGCGGCAATTACCGCGATTAAGGTTCCTGTCTTCCCCTTTAAAAAATACGAAAAAGCGTATGCCGCCGCGCCGCAAAGCAGGGCGGAAATTAAGGGCTTAATTAAAGCGCCCGTAAAGCTTAATTTAACGCCGGAACGCACAAGCACGGTAATATCGATTATAAAAATCACCGCATAGCAGGCAAGCGTGCTTAATGCCGCGCCTAAAATATTAACCTTAGGAATACCTGCGGTAAGGTTTAAAATAAGCTTTATAAAAGCGCCTGCGGTGATGCTTAAAAGTGCCGCCCTTTGCCTTTCCAAAGCCTGTAAAACACCCGTAAGCACAATTGCAAGCCCCGAAAAAAGCGCGGAAATACCGAACAGCTTAAGCAAGGCGCCGCCTATTGCCACAGAAGCGCCGTTTCCGTATAACAGCCGCATTATATCTTCGCTTAACGCAGTAAGCCCCATACCTGCCGGAAAAGAAAGCAGCGCCGTAAGCTTGAGCGCCGAATTGACATTTTTATTAACCCCCGCGCCGTCTTTAACCGCAAAACAGGCTGAAACCGCCGGAACCGCCCCCACCGCGATAACCGCGGTAAACGCCGGAACAAGATTATAAAGCGTGTAAGCCTTGCTTTTTATGCCGTAAAGGAATGTGGGCAAAAGCCTATCTGATATACCGTCCGCCGCGCCTGAGTACATAGTCTTTACGGTATTTAGCGCCTCGCCGCCGTAAAGCGATAACTGCCGTTTCACCGTAAGCGCGTCCGCTATCGGCGGAATATTTGTTGAAAGCGAAGCTAAAGCTACGGGCAAAGCCAATAAAGCAATTGCCGAAACAGCGGTTTTTCCGTTTTGAGGGGGCGGAGCGGCTTTAATTTCGTTTTCGGTAAAACCGTCGCCTTTTCTTATATAATAAAGCTTTAAATAAAGCGCCGCGGCAGCTGTGCCTACGGTTATTCCGAAAATTGCGGCAGCTGCGCCTAACGCGGCGTCGCCAGTCAGCCTAACCGTTATAAGCGCCGAAAAATATCCCAAAATAAGCTTGCAAAGCGCCTCGGTAAGCTCTGAAAACGCCGTGGGCAGCATATTAAGCAGACCTTCGTAATATCCGCGGTAGGAAGACATTACACAGCAAAAGAAAAACGACGGCAAAAGCGCAACATAAGCATAAATATTTTTACCCGTAATATCCGTAAATTTTACAAACGGTATTAAAAGCAGTGCAAAAACGGCGGTTCCAACTATACCCGCAGCCGAAAAAAGCCTGCGGCTGTGTTTGAGCGTTTGCCGCACGTCGTTAAAACGCCCTTTTGCGGCATAGTCCGCCACTGTTTTGGAAACCGCAACGGGAAGGCCCGCCATTGCAAGCGAATATATCGGCGCGAACAGATCGTAAGCCGATGAAAAATAACCGAACCCTATATCCGAAAGACAACCGTCCCCCGCAAGCGGTATTTTAAAAAGCGCGCCTATAAGCTTTGTAACAACGGTTGTTAATAACAAAACAAACGCGCCGCTTTGAAAGCCCTTATGCTCTTTACCGCTCATATTAAAGCCGTTTTGCCGCAATATCGGCAATTTTCAGTATAAGTCTTTGCAAATCCTCTTTGCCGGAGGTATTTTCTTCTCTGTAATTTTCGGCAGCCTGCTCGTCCGCGCCGTCGGATATTTTGCGCACCGCGGCAAACGGAACGCCCGAATACTCGCAAACATAGGCTATTGCGGCTGTTTCCATATCGCAGCTTACCGCGCCGAAGGTTTTACTTAAATATTCGCTTTTTTTGCTGTCGCAAATAAAGCTGTCACCCGTAACGGCGGCACCGACGTTAATTCCCTTAACGGTTTCCTTAATCAAGGCGTTAAGGCGTTCGTCCGCATTATATATATAGGTTTCCTGATCGGGCTTTTCACAGGGCTTATAGCCTATCATGGTAAGGTCGAAATCATGCTCCGAAAATTTATCGCAAAGGTAAAGTCCGCCTCGCACGGCTTCTCCCAAGCCGCCCGAAAGACCGTAATTAAGTATTATTTCGCACCCCGTATCAATAAGGTGCATAGCGGCGGCGGCGGCGTTAACCTTGCCCACACCGCAGTGTAAGGCGGTAATATCGGCATTTTCGGTTTTAAAGTGTAAGGCTCTTCTTTTTAAAAAGCTTTCTTCGGTATATCCGCCCTTTTCAATAATGTCTGCAAGCGGAGCGAATTCGTCGGTATCCGCAGCTATTATTCCTATTTTTTTTAATTCTCCCATAAACGCTCCTTAGTTAATCAGTAAAAAAAGGGGCGGTTGCCGCCCCCTTAATATTCGGTATGTACTTATTCCTCTGAGCTTTCCTCGGCGCTGTCTTCGGGCTTTTCCTCTTCCGATTTTACAGCGTTAAGGTCTGCGCCGCATACGTTGCAGTAATTTGAATTGCGGTCTATAATCGCCGAGCATTCCGGACAAACGCGTTTATTCTTTGCGTTGTTTATTATACCGCGAAGCTCCGCTATTTTTTCGTCCTTTTCCTTTATGGACGCCACAAGATTGGCTATGTTGCCGTCCTCGGTATCGTCGTCCTTAATTTTATTATAAATAATTTCGCCCAAAAGCTGAAAATCCTTGGCACGGCGGCTTTCAAGCGCGGCCACGTCAAACTTTTGCTTTTGAAGGGTTACTACCTCGTTAGTCTTTTTGCAGGCAACATCGATAGCTTCCTTAGCCTTAGATACTGCGTCGTCAAAAAATTCCATAGTAAAACCTCCGTTAAACTTATTTTTTTACATTTTATCATTAAATTGTGAATTTTTCAAGTATTATATCTGCCGTTGCCGATAAATTCTCTTATAAGCGAATTTTCGGGAACAAGAGAAGCGTCTATGCTTTGAAATTTTTTAAGCGCTTCTGCGGTTTTTAAAAAATAATCGTACCAACGGCTTTCCCTGTCCACCTCGTTTACAAGCGCCGTAAAATCGTTTTTATAAAGGCACGGCTCGTATATATGAAGGGTTTTAATTAAAACGTCAGCCTCGCCTTTAAAGCAGTAAAGATATTTTTTCTCGCCCTCAACAACTCCGCCCCACAGCTTTAAGGTATCGTTTACGCCGGAGCTTCTGAAAATCCTGTCCCGCAAGGTGCGCCGTACAAGCCTTATCTGGCGGCTTGAAAGCAGCTGCCCGCCGTCTTCTCCGTCTACCGTGCGGTTAGCGCTTATATATGCCTTAAATAAATTTTCGCGCGGAACTCTGCTTGTAATTATCGGGTTAAGGGCGTGTAAGCCCTCTACGATCGCTATTCCCCTGCCCGATATATCTATTTCACGCGCGTTAAGTATACGCTTTTTTTCTTTAAAATCAAAAACAGGCAAAAGCGCCCTGCCGTTTTTAACAATGTCGTAAAAGCAGGCGTCAAGCAAAGCGGTATCAAGCGCGTTTACGGATTCAAGATCCCTTGTGCCGTCGCTTAAAACAGGCAGCTTATCCGTAGGCAGATAAAAATCGTCAAGGGATATGACCTCGGTTTTTTCGCCAAGCTCCTTTAAGCGGTCGCACAGTATATGCGCCGTGGTGGTTTTACCTGAGGCGGAGGGTCCAGCCAACGCTACGATTTTAATATCATCGTTATCGGCTATGCGCCTTGCAACCTGCGCAATTTCGTTGTTATAATGCCTTTCAGCCCTTAAAATAAGTCCCAGTGGGTCTGATTGTGCGCATTTGTTAATTTCGGTAAGGGTACTTTTCATAAAATGCCAAAACGCCTTTCTTTCGCTCAAGTAATTCGTTAAAGCGACTTATATATTCATATGGGTATTTAAAGTTAAATATTCTTTCAATATAACTGCCGTTCGGTTCTCTCAGCTTGCTTACAGCCGAGGCGCCGCACGCTAATATGGTGTGGGTTTCGTCCATAGTATATACATTGTAAAGGCACTCCGCACCTTTTTTTGCATAACCCACGTTTTCAAGATTGCCTACCGTTTTGCTTTGCCTATACATATAGTAAGGTGCAAGGCCGTGCGTTTTAAGCGTATTTCTTGCATACGATACCATTTTTGCCGCCTCTTCACCCATTAAGGCTTCGGGGAAGCTGCCGCTTACGGTAAGCGCAGACGAGCGTTTCATAGAAAGCGAATGCACGGTTATGCTTTCGGGATCAAGCCGCAGTACGCTGTTTACCGTGTTTTCAAAGCTTTCGGCAGTATCGCCCGGCAAACCGGCAATAAGGTCGGTGTTGATATTATCAAACCCGCACTCGCGCGCAAGCAAAAAAGCCCTTACGGTATCCTCCGCCGTGTGGCGGCGGCCTATATTTTTAAGCACGGCGTCGTTCATAGTTTGGGGGTTAATGCTTATTCTTGTGCAGCCGAGCCTTTTGATCGTATCAAGCTTTTCCTTTGTTACGGTATCGGGTCTGCCGGCTTCTACCGTAAACTCCCGAAGCGCGGAAAGGTCAAAGCTATCTCTTACCGACGTCATTATTTCGCCTAACTGCTCGGCAGAAACGGCGGTCGGCGTGCCGCCGCCTATATATACCGTTTCAAGGCGCAGACCGATAGCCCTTGCAATATCGCCCGTTTTTGCAATTTCTGTTTTTAAAAGGCTTATATAATCGGGTATCAGCCTGCCTGCATTTTCAACCGAGTGCGAAACAAAGGAGCAGTATGCGCACCTTGTAGGACAAAACGGAACAGAAATATAAAGGCTGAACGAATCAGGGCGCGAAAGCGCGGTTATTCGGTTTTCACCCTCTACCGTTTCACGGCACAGGGATATTTTTTCTTTATTTACAAAAAGCGCGTTTTCAAACCAACTTTCAGCCGCCGTTTCGCCGTTTTCGCGGCAAAGACGTGAAAATAGCTTTGCGGGCCTTACACCTGTCAGTATGCCCCATTGCGGAGTATAATGCGAGGCTTTGCAAAAGCAGTTATAAAGAGATACCGCCAGCAGTCTTTCACACTCGTTTTCATAATCCGCATTGCTGTTTTTAAGGGTATGAGAGCTTTGATATTCTCTTCCCTCAATTGTAAGCAAAGCCGAAAGCCGCGTTACGTCCTCGCCTTTTTCAAGGGTTGTTACAGCCGTGCCGTCGCCCAATGTGACCTCGTTATAAAATTCAATTTTTTCAAAGGGTAAAAATATACGTATCAGCTTTTCAAGCTCATATTTAAAGGAATGATTTATAAGACAAAGCTTCATTTAATTACCACACGAACATATTATTTTCTTTTTCAAAGGCTATTGTTGTAAAATCGCCGTGACCGGGATATACCTTGGTTTCATCAGGCAAAGAAATCAGCCTTTTAACCGAACGCTTAAGGGTTTTAAAATCCCCGCCGGGAAAATCGGTTCTGCCGATAGCCCCCTTAAACAATGTATCGCCAGAAAAAAGGCAATCGCCCGTTAAAAAGCATACCTCGCCCTTTGTGTGCCCCGGCGATAAAATCACCTTAAAGGTTATATCGCCGACGGTAAGACTCTCGCCGTCTTTAAGCAGTATATCGGCACCGAACGGCTCTACCCCTGCGTGAAATTTGTTTGAAAGGTTTATTTCGGGGTTGGCAAGGTCGGGGTTATCGTATTCGCCCACGGCAATTTTAACGCCCGTGTCGCGCCTTAGCTGCTCGGCGCCGCCGATATGGTCAAAATGGGCGTGCGTTATAAGTATAAGGCGCTCTTTATCGGAATTTTGATTTAAAAAATCCGCCGTAAGCTCGCTTTTAAAGCCGGGGTCAATTACCACGGCTGCCTTTTCGCCCGATAAAAGAAAGCAGTTTGTTTTAATAAGTCCTAAATGTATAACCCTAATTTCCATTTTTCCTCCAAATATCGGTATCAAGGCTTACGGTAACAGGTCCGTCGTTTATTAACGATACCTGCATATCGGCGCCGAAAACGCCCTTTTCAACATTTTTTACACCGTATTCCCTTAATTTTTCACAGTAAAGCCCGTAAAGCTCCTCTGCCCTTTTCGGCTCCATAGCGCCCGTAAAGGAGGGGCGGTTGCCCTTTTTAACGTCTGCACAAAGCGTAGACTGCGAAATGCAGAGTATCTCGCCGCCGATATCGGTAACCGATCTGTTCATTTTGCCGTTTTCATCGCAGAATATGCGCAGTGCGGCAGTCTTTTTAGCAAGTAGTGCGGCATCTTCATCTGTATCGCCCGTAACGGCGCAAAAAAGCACCAAAAGCCCGTTTCCGCATTTTCCTACGGTTTTGCCGTTAACCGTTACCGCCGCATTTAACACCCTTTGTATTAAAGCCTTCATTACTGATTTATCCTTTCAACGCTGAATACGCTTTTAAGCTTTTCAAGGCGCGATATTATGCTTTTTAAATGCTCTACGCCCTCGGTGCTTACGGTCATGACAACAATGCAGTTGCCGCTTTTAACCTGCCGCGCGTTTATGCTGTGAACGGGCACGCGCATATTGTAGAGCGCGTTCATAACGTCCATTAAAAGCCCCTCGCGGTCTATTGCGGATACCTGAAGAGTTGAAGTAAAGCTTTCGGGCTTTACGGTGTTCCAGTGTGCGGGTATCCACCTTTCGGGTTCGGCACAGTTTTTAAGATCCTTCGGCACGTTGTTGCAGTCTCTTTTATGAATGGATACGCCGTGTCCGCGCGTAATAAAGCCGATAATATCATCGCCCGGCAGCGGCGCACAGCATTTTGAAAGCTTTATAAGGCAGTTATCAATGCCGTCTACCACAACGCCCTCTGAGGATTTTGAAGACTTCGGCGCTACCGTTACGGTCTCGGCAGGCTTAACGGCGGCGGTGCGCTTGTTATAATCCTCTTTAATGCGCGGCATAACCTTTGAAAGCAGCAATCCGCCGTAGCCTATCGCCGCATAAAATTCGTCCGCACCCGTGAATTTAAGCTTTTTGGCGATTTCGTTTATAAATTCCGCGTTTTCCTCGTCGTTAAGGTCTATATTATTACGTCTGAATTCCTTTTCGGTTTCAAGCTTGCCTGCGGCGATATTTTCAGCGCGTTTTTCCTTTTTAAACCAAGCGCGTATTTTGGATTTTGCCTGCGAGGTAACGGCGATATTAAGCCAATCGCGGCTCGGTCCGTGACCCGGCTGATTTGTGGTTAAAATATCTATAACCTCGCCGGTTTTAATTTCGTGATTTATGGGCACTATCTTTCCGTCGGCCTTAGCGCCCACCATTTTAATACCCACCTGCGAATGTATTGCAAAGGCAAAATCCACAATGGTGGAGCCCACGGGCAGATTTATAACGTCGCCCTTAGGCGTTACGGCAAACACGTCCTCCTGCGACAGATCCACCTTTATACTGCGCACTAAATCGCTGTCGTCTGTGGTTGCCGCCTGCGAATCGAGTATCTGCCTTATCCACGCAAGGCGTTCTTCCATTTTGCGGTTATTATCGGTCACGCCCTCCTTATACTTCCAGTGCGCCGCTATACCGAACTCGGCGGTGTGGTGCATTTCAAACGTTCTTATCTGAATTTCAAAGGGTATTCCCGCACGGCTTAAAACCGTAGTATGAAGTGACTGATACATATTGGGCTTAGGGGTGGAAATATAGTCCTTAAACCTATTCGGAATCGGGCGGAACATATCGTGCATAACGCCTAAAATATTATAGCAGTTTGCCACGGTGTCCGTAATAATACGTATTGCGTAAATATCGTAAATTTCGTCAAAATCCTTGCCCTGAACAAACATTTTGCGGTAAATTCCGTAAATTGATTTAACCCTACCCTGAAACGCCATTTGGGCGCCCGGCATAACCTCCTTAAGGCGGGCTTCAATTCGGTTTTTTATTTCTTCAAGTATCTGTTCGCGATGCTGTTTTCTCAGTGTTAAAAGATTTTCAATTTCCTTATATGCAATCGGGTCAAGGTGCTTAAGCGCTAAATCCTCAAGCTCCTCCTTAACCGAGCGTATACCTAAGCGGTGCGCTATCGGAGCGTAAATTTCAAGCGTTTCAACAGATTTGTCACGCTGCTTTTGGGGCGTCATAGCGTCGATAGTGCGCATATTGTGCAGTCTGTCTGCAAGCTTTATTATAATAACGCGTATATCCTGCCCCATTGCAATAAGCATTTTGCGAAGACTCTCCGCCTGCTGCTGCTCTTTGGTGGAAAAGTTAAGACGGCCTATTTTTGTAACTCCGTCTACAAGCAGCGCCACCTCTTCTCCGAACTCGCGCTTAATATCCTCAAGCGTTGCGTCGGTATCCTCTACAACGTCGTGCAAAAGCGCGGCGGCAATTGCCTTGCTGTCCATTCCGAGGGAGACGATTATAAGCGCCACGTTAAACGGGTGCGTATAATAAGGCTCGCCCGTAGAGCGTTTTTGACCCTCGTGCTTTAAAACGCAGTATTCAAAGGCTTTTTTCACAAGCGCATAATCGTAGGTTCCGCCGAAATCCTGCATTTGCTTATACAGGCGCTCGTAATTTGCGTTTTGTTCAACCGTCATTTTTTTCACTCCCTTCAAGCAGTTTTCTGTATATCGGTGAATTTTTAAGCTCGGTTTTTTGCGCCGTGCTTACCGCACTATAAACGCCGTTCGCGTTCGGCTTGATAAGCCCCAGCTCGCAAAGAGTAATAAGCGCAACCGTTGTTTTGGCATATCCCGGCGTATTTATGTGAAGATATTTAATTCTTTCCGCAGTTGAGGGCTTCGCCGCCAAAAACTTATAAATTGCTCCGGTTTCGGCGCGCGTAGGCAAAAGACCGTCAGCCGAAAAATCGCGCCCGCCGATAAAACGCTCTGTTAAATCAATATCCGAAAACAGGCGCTCGTCGTCCGTTTCGCTGATACGCAGCGCCTTTATACGCACCGAGACATTTCTGTTTCCGCCGTATTCGTTTATTCCTGCCGTTACCGCCGCGTCAAGCAGATCGCCCTCTTCAAAGCAAAAATCGCCGCGGCTTATGCCGAAAAGCAGCGCCTGAAACGAATTTTCACCCTTTGTAAACAGCAGTCTTAAATGCTTTCCGCCGCCTATCGGCGTTATTTTTTTAAGCGTAACGCCGTATACGCCGAAAACAGGTTCGGGATTTCCGCTGCCGAAGGGCTCTAAAAGCTCTAACGCCTCGGCAAGGTCGATAGTAAGCGCCGAGGGCTTAAGCTTGCAGTCAAGCTTTAAAACAGGCGCGGTATACGGCAGCGAATATGCGTATTCGTTTATTTCTTTCCTGAACGCCTCTATATTATCCGATTTAAGGCTAACTCCTGCCGCCAACTCGTGGCCGCCGAATTTTGTTAAACAGCCCGAAGCATATTCGATAGCCTTAAAAAGCGAAAAGCCTTCGATGCTTCTGCCCGAACCGCCTGCGTTTTCGCCGTCGCGCGATATTATAACCGAGGGCTTGCCGTAACGCTCGGTTATTCTTGAGGCTACTATGCCCACAACCCCGTGGTGCCAGTTTTCACCGTCTGCAACAATAACGCGGTCGTATTTATATCCGTTTTCTTCTATCTGATTTACCGCCGCAGCAAAAATACATTTTTCAAGCTCCTGCCTTTTTGAATTAAGCGCGTCTATTTCGTCCGCAATCTTAAGCGCAGAAAGCATATCGGTGCTTAACAGCAGTTCTAACGCCCTGTCTGCGTTTCCCATTCTTCCGGCAGCGTTGATACGCGGCGCTATGCCGAAAGCAATTCTTGAAGAATTTAAGCTTTCCGGCTTGATTGCGGCAACGTTCATAACGGCGGCAAGACCGGTTGCGGGCGACGCTTTAAGCTTTTCAATACCGCACTTTACTATACTCCTGTTTTCAAGAACAAGCGGCATAACGTCCGCTGTTACGGCAACGCTTAATAAATCGGCAAAGTAAGGCAGCATTTCCTCCTGCTGCTTTCCCTCCATAACGCACACAAGCTTAAACGCAACCTGAGCGCCGCAAACCTCTTTAAATTCCGAGGGGCAGTCTGCCCTGTGCGGATCGACTACCGCGGCGGCAGGCGGCAGCTCACCCTGCGGCAAATGATGATCGGTAACAACAACGTCTATTCCGAGCGTTTTCGCATATAATATTTCATCGGCGGCGGCAATTCCGTTATCAACCGTAACAATAAGCTTTACGCCCTCTTTTGCAAGGCGGTCTACCGCCGCGGTATTCATACCGTAGCCCTCGCTTATACGGTCGGGTATATAATATATACAGTTTGCCCCGCGGCTTTGCAAATATGAATAAAGCAATGCGGTGGCGGTAACGCCGTCGCAATCGTAATCGCCGTAAACCGCCGTTTTAATTTTACCGTTTACGGCGTTGTTTATAATATCGGCTGCTTTTTCAATATCGGCAAGAAGAGTGGGATCGTCAAAGCACGGCTCGTCTGAAATAAACTCTTCAAGCGCGGCAGGGTCGGTATAACCGCGTTCTACAGCAATAAGAGCGATTATGGGGTCGATATCGCATTCCTCTGCAAGCTCTTTGGCAAGTGCCCTGTCTATCTCGGCTGTTTGCCATTTTTTCATTCCCATAACGCTCACCTCGCCCGTAATTATATAATTCGACAGAATATACTATACCATTTTTCGCCGTGATTTTCAAGCGGTAATTACCCTAATAATTACATTTTTTAATAAAACCTTTGCTTTTTTATATGTTTTATATTATAATTAAATATCAAATAGATTTTGAGGAGCGTTTGGTATGCGGACTAATTTTTCAATACCTCTTGAAAAAGTTATTTCGGAATTTTCACTTGAAGTACTGAATATGCCGTCTGAGCCCGAAAAAATCTCGGTTGTAACAGCGGAGGTTAACAGACCGGGGCTTCATATGGCGGGCTATTTTGAATTTTTTGATGAAAAAAGAATACAGATAATAGGTAAAAGCGAAGAAAGCTTTATTTTAAGGTTTACGCCCGAAAAGGCTGAAAGCAGACTGCGCGAATTTTTCTCGCACAAGCCGGTTGCGGTAATAATATGCCGTGATCTGCCCGTAGGCGACGTTTACAGGCAGATTGCCGAGGAATACGGCGTTCCGCTTTTAAGAACGCCCGAATCAACCTCGGAATTTACGGCGGCGCTTATAGCGTTCCTCAATTTAAGCCTGGCGCCGCGTGTTACGCGGCACGGCGTACTGGTTGAGGTTTACGGCGAAGGCATACTTCTGCTCGGCGAAAGCGGCGTAGGTAAAAGCGAAACCGCAATAGAGCTTATAAAGCGCGGTCACCGCCTTATAGCTGACGACGCGGTAGAAATCCGCCGTGTTTCAAGCAAATCGCTTGTGGGAACCGCGCCCGATAACATTAGGCATTTTATCGAGCTTCGCGGAATAGGTATTATTAACGCAAGCCGTATTTTCGGCGCAGGCGCGGTTAAGCTTACCGAAAAAATAGACCTTGTTATCAACCTTGAAATATGGGACGTAAATAAGGTATACGACCGTATGGGTCTTGAAAACCAAACAACAGAAATATTGGGGCTGAGCGTACCGTCGCTTACTATCCCTGTAAAGCCGGGGCGCAACTTAGCGGTAATAATTGAGGTTGCCGCTATGAACAGCAGGCAGAAGAAGCTCGGTTATAACGCCGCTAAGGATCTGCTTAAGCGCCTTGGTATGACCGACGACGACAAAACAGAAACAACAGAAACGGTAGAACCGTTTTAATTTTAAGGAGAAGATGAAAATGTACAGATTAGGAATTGATTTAGGCGGAACAAACATAGTAGCCGGCGTTGTGGACGAAAACTATAAAATTGTTGCCACGGCTCAGGTTAAAACCAACTGCCCGCGCCCTGCCGAGGATATTGTGAACGATATGGCGGTTGCGGCTAAGGCGGCGGTAGAAAACGCAGGGCTTAAGCTTTCGGATATAGCCTCTATGGGCGTAGGCTCGCCCGGCGCTATCGATCCCGTAAACGGCGTTGTATGCTATGCGAACAATCTTGATTTTTACGGCGTACCGATGGCGGCTATGCTTAAAGAACGCCTCGGAGTGGATTTTTACATTGAAAACGACGCTAACGCCGCAGCATACGGCGAATACATTGCGGGCGCCGGCAAGGGTACAAAGGATTTTATTGCAATCACCTTGGGCACCGGCGTAGGCGGCGGAGTTATAATAAACGGTAAGATATATTCCGGCTCTAACTATGCGGGTGCAGAGCTCGGTCATACAGTTATAAATATGGACGGTGAAATATGCTCCTGCGGCAGACAGGGCTGCTGGGAGGCATACGCTTCCGCCACCGCGCTTATAAGGCAGACAAAGCAGGCTATGATAAGATACCCCAAAAGCGTTATGTGGGAAATGTGCGAGGGCGACATCAACAAGGTTACCGGCAGAACCGCATTTGACGCTATGCGTAAGGACGACGAGGCGGGCAAACGCGTTGTTTCAAGATACACCGAGTTTGTAGCGATAGGCGTTTCAAACTGCATAAACATTTTCCAGCCGGATATACTTTGCATAGGCGGCGGAATTTCCAAAGAGGGCGACACGCTTATCAACCCCATAAGGGCTTACGTTGAGGGCGAAAACTATGCAAGAAACATAAGCAAAAACACCGAAATCAAAACGGCGGCGCTCGGTAACGACGCAGGCATTATAGGCGCGGCATACCTTCACGAGCTTTATAAATAATATTTTTTAAGGGAGCGGCTATGGAGCTTCATACTCTTGCGGAACTTTGCAAAAAAAATAATATACCGTATAAGCCCTTTGAACCTATGCGGCTTCACACAAGCTTTAAAATAGGCGGTGCCGCCGATATTTTTATAACTCCCGAAACTAAGGAACAGCTTGTTTCGGTTTTATCCTGCTGTAAGGAATGCGGTATTCCCGTATTTATAATAGGCAACGGCTCTAACCTGCTTGTATCCGACAGCGGAATAGACGGCGCTGTTATTTCGTTATCAAAAATGAATACGGTCAGCGTAAACGGTTGCGAGATCACCTGCCTTGCGGGTGCCGCGCTTTCGGCGGTGTGCCGTGCGGCGCTCTCATCTTCCCTTACGGGCGCCGAATTTGCTTACGGCATACCGGGAACCGCAGGCGGCGCGCTTTATATGAACGCAGGCGCTTACGGCGGCGAAATGGCGGGCATTATTAAAGACGCCGATTATGTTACAAAAAACGGCGGCAGCGGCACGCTTTCAGCAAAGGATATGCGGCTCGGCTACCGCACAAGCGTTTTTAAAAACAGCGATATGATAATTACCAGCCTTACCTTAACGCTTAAAAAGGGCGATAAGGCGGAAATTGAAGAAAAAATGAAAGAGCTAACCCGTAAAAGGCGTGAAAAACAGCCGCTTGAATATCCGAGCGCGGGCAGTACGTTTAAACGACCTGAGGGTTATTTTGCAGGCACCTTAATAGAAAAAAACGGGCTTAAGGGCGCGGCAGTGGGCGGCGCCGCGGTAAGCGAAAAGCATGCCGGTTTTATAATAAACACCGGCAGCGCCACCTGCGGCGACGTAACGGCTCTTATAAAACAGGTACAGCAAACCGTTTTAAAGGGCGACGGCGTTTTGCTTGAGCCTGAGGTAATACAGATCGGAAGAAGTGATAGCTAAATGGAACTGCTTATAGTAACGGGAATGTCGGGCGCAGGAAAATCACAGGCGGCAAACGTGCTTGAGGATATAGGGTTTTACTGCGTTGACAATATACCGCCCGCAATAATACCCTCGTTTGTTGAGCTTTCTGCCAGAAGCGGCGACCTTTTAAGCAAGATGGCAATTGTAACGGATATGCGCGGCGGCGTGCTGTTTTCGGAAATCGAACAGGTGTTAAACAGCCTTAAAAACAACAATGTTGATTATAAAATACTGTTTCTCGACGCGGCGGACGACGTGCTTATAAGGCGTTATAAGGAAAACAGGCGGAAGCACCCGTTATCGGACGCGGAGAATATGTCGGTACAGTCGGCAGTTAAAAAAGAGCGTGAAATGCTTAAAAAAATACGCTTTATGTCCGATTACATAGTAGATACAAGCCATATTTCAATATCCCAGCTTAAGGTTCAGCTTTCAAGCATATTCTGCGGCAGCGTAAGCAACGTGCTTAAAATACAGTGTAAGTCCTTCGGGTTTAAATACGGCTCTGATACCGAGGCGGATCTTGTTATAGACGTGCGGTGCTTACCTAATCCCTTTTATGTTGAAAGCCTGAAGCACAAAACAGGGCTTGATAAAGAGGTTCAGGACTATGTTATGGCAAGCGGCGACAGCAAGGAGTTTTTAAACCGCCTTTTAAGCTTTATAGACTGCGCGGTTCCGCTTTACGCCAAGGAGGGCAAAAGTCAGCTTGTAATTTCAATAGGCTGTACGGGCGGCAAGCACCGCTCGGTAACGTTTGCCCAGCTTATAGGCGAGCATTTGCAAAACGAAAATTACAACTGCTCTATTTCGCACCGCGATATTTATAAAAGCTGATGTCGTTCTGCGTAAGGGTTAAAAACGAATTGGCCGCAATAAGACCGTCCGAATGCTGCAAACGACCGCTGATATACGGTTTTATGCTTTTCGGCAGGTCTTTTTCTTTTAAAAGAATATCGGTGCAAACGGGAAATAAGGAAATGGCTCAGCTGTATTCTTCCCTGCTTTCGGATATTTTCGGCGCGGCTGTAAAAATAACTGCGGGCGGAAAAATACGTCCCACATATGTAGCCGAGGTCGTTTCCGAGGCGGACAGGCTTAAAATTTTAGCGGAATACGACTACGGCATAGCGAAAAAGCTTATCAACAGCGATATTTTAACGCGCGAATGCTGCTTTCAAAGCTTTATTCGCGGGGCCTTTTTATCGTGCGGAAGCATAAACGACCCCGAAAAGGAATACCGAGCCGAGTTTTCGGTAAGAAACGAAAAATTGGCTGATGAATTCTGCGAGCTGCTGTCGGGCTACGGCATACGCCTTAAAAAAGCGCGGCGGCAAAACGGCGCGGTGCTTTACACTAAGGAAAGCGGCTGTATAGAGGATCTTTTAACCCTTATGGGCGCGCCGCACATAACGCTTGATATTGTTGATACTAAAATACTTAAAAGCGTAAAGAATAATACCAACCGAAGAAGCAACTGCGACAGCGCCAACATTTCAAAAACGGTAGAGGCTTCTATAAAGCAGCGCCGAGCAATTGATTATTTAAGGCGGCACGGCGTTCTCGAAAGCCTGCCGCGCGAGCTTGTTTCGGCGGCGGATTTACGCGAAAGCAATCCCGAAGCTACTTTAGGCGAGCTGTGTAAGCTGTCGGACGAGCCTCTTACCGTATCGGGGCTTAACCACAGGCTTGAAAAGCTTATAAAGCTGTACGAAGAGCTTAAAAAATAAGGAGCGGCATATGGAATTCACACATCTTCACGTGCATACCGAATACAGCCTGCTTGACGGCTGCTGCCGTATTAAGGAGCTTATAGACCGCGCCGCGGAATTAGGGCAAAAATCCATTGCAATAACCGACCACGGCGTTATGTACGGCGTAATAGATTTTTACAAATACGCCATAAGCCGGGGCATAAAGCCGATAATCGGGTGCGAGGTATATGTTGCGCCGAAAAGCCGTTTTGACAAGCAAAAAACAGCTGAAAACAAATATCACCATTTAATTTTGCTTTGCAAAAATAACGAGGGCTATAAAAATCTTATAAAGCTTGTATCCATGGGCTTTACCGAGGGCTTTTACGCAAAGCCGCGAATCGATAAAGAAATTCTCGAAAAATACAGCGGCGGCTTAATTGCGCTTTCCGCCTGTCTTGCGGGTGAAATTCCGCGGCTTTTGGCAAACGGCGAATACGAAAAAGCCAAAGAGACCGCCTTGTGGTTCTCGCGCGTTTTCGGTAAGGACAATTATTACCTTGAAATGCAGGATCACGGTATAGAGGAGCAAAAGCGCGTAAACGCAGGGCTTGTAAGAATATCGGGTGAAACAGGGCTTCCGCTTGTCGCCACTAACGACGTACACTATATAGATCACGACGACTTTAAAATTCACAAGGTGCTTTTGTGCATACAAACCGGCAGCAGAATTACCGAGGAAAACGCACTTGAATTTAAAACAAACGAATTTTATTTAAAATCCGCAAAAGAAATGGAAAGCCTTTTCGCTTCTTACCCCGAAGCCTTAAGCAATACCGTAAAAATCGCCGAAAAATGCAACGTTACCTTCGAGTTCGGCAAAATAAAGCTGCCGCGGTTTGATATAGGCGACCGCGATCATTTTCAATATTTTAAAGAAAAATGCCTTGCGGGAATGGAGCGTATTTACGGCAAAAATCCCGATAAAGCCGTAACGGAAAGGCTTTCCTACGAGCTTGGCGTTATAAACCGAATGGGATATGTAGACTATTACCTGATAGTGGCGGATTTTGTAAATTACGCAAAGACACACGGAATACCCGTAGGTCCCGGCAGAGGTTCGGGCGCGGCAAGCCTTGCGGCATACTGCATAGGAATAACGGGAATAGACCCGCTTAAATACGATTTATATTTCGAGCGATTTTTAAATCCCGAAAGAGTCTCTATGCCCGATTTTGATATAGATTTTTGCTATGTAAACCGCCAAAAGGTCATAGACTATGTAATAGAAAAATACGGTTCGGATCACGTTTCGCAAATAGTAACCTTCGGCACAATGGCGGCGCGCGCCGCCATAAGGGACGTAGGCCGTGCGCTTGATATTCCCTATAATGTGTGCGACAGGGTTGCAAAGCTTATTCCGCAGGCGCTTAATATGACTATCGAACGCGCGCTCAAGGGCTCTAAGGAGCTGCGCGATCTCTACGAAAACGACGCTCAGATAAACGGGCTTATAAACACCGCCTTAAGGCTTGAGGGTATGCCGCGCCACGCCTCTACCCACGCGGCGGGCGTTGTTATATCGGATAAGCCCATTGCCGAATACGTACCACTTGCAGTAAACGACGAGGCGGTCGTAACCCAGTATACTATGACGGCGCTTGAGGAATTAGGCCTTCTTAAAATGGATTTTTTGGGGCTGAGAAACCTTACCGTTATAGCCGATACCCAAAGATATATCAAAAAAAGCAACCCCGATTTTGATATAGAAAAAATACCGCTTGACGATAAAGCCACCTACGAAATGATGGGCAAAGGACTTACGGACGGCGTATTTCAGTTTGAATCGGACGGTATGAAAAACGTGCTTCGCGGCTTTCACCCCGAAAGCATAGAGGATCTGACGGCAATTCTCTCCCTTTACCGTCCCGGTCCTATGGATTCAATACCGAAATATATCCATAACCGCCACCACCCCGAAGACGTAACCTACCCCACTCCCCTTTTAAAACCGATACTTTCGGTAACCTACGGCTGCATAGTTTATCAAGAGCAGGTAATGCAGATATTCCGTACGCTTGCGGGCTATACTCTCGGCAGAGCAGATATAGTGCGCCGCGCCATGGCAAAGAAAAAGCACGACGTTATGGAGCGTGAAAGGCAGTTCTTTATCCACGGCGAAAGGGATAAAAACGGCAATGTTATATGCAAGGGAGCGGTTGCCAACGGAGTTGACGAGGAAACCGCCCAAAAAATATTTAACGATATGCAAAGCTTCAGCTCATACGCCTTTAACAAGGCGCACGCGGCGGCATATTCCTTTGTGGCGTACCGCACGGCATATCTGAAACGGCACTACCCTGCCGAATATTTTGCAAGCCTGATGACAAGTATGATGGACAGCGCCTCTAAAATTGCCCTTTACACTGCCGAATGCAAAAAAAACGGCATTAAAATTCTGCCGCCCTCGGTCAATGCGAGCGGTGCCGATTTCACACCGGACGGCGGAAATATCCGTTTCGGGCTAAACGCCGTTAAAAATCTCGGCGCGGGGGTTATAGAAAGGCTTGTGCGCGAGCGCGAGGAAAACGGAAATTATACCTCTTTATACGATTTTTGCCTTAGAAATCACTCGCGCGAATTTAACCGCAAGGCGCTTGAAGGGCTTATAAAAAGCGGCGCTATGGATTGCCTTTGCAACAACAGGCGTATGCTGCTTTATAACGCAGAGGGCGTGCTAACCGCGGCGGATAACGAAAAGCGCTTTTCATCAGACGGGCAGTTAAACCTTTTTGACGAAATGGGCGAAAGCGCCGAATACAAAATGCTTGAAACCGAAGAAATGCCGCGCGAAATGCTGCTTGCCTTTGAAAAAGAGGCAACGGGGCTTTACCTTACGGGTAATCCGCTTGATGAATACGAGGGGTATTTATCAAACAAAGGAATTGTAGCATCGGCGGATATCAACGCCCGCAAATACCCCGACGGCAAACGCGTCACCTTAGGCGGAACGGTTGAGGGCTTAAAGGTTCGCCAGCTTAAAAACAACAGCCTTATGGGAACGGCTCAGCTTGAGGATACCTCCGGTTCTGTTACGCTTACGGTATTTGCGGCGGCTCTTGCGCAGTTTAAGACGCTGCTTGATTCGCACAAGCCGCTTGTAATAACAGGCAGGGTTTCCGAACGTGAAGACAGAGACCCCGAATTAGTGCTTGAACAGGCTGAAGAAATACCAGAAAGCGCAAAAAATCAAAAAGCAAAGCCGAAATACAAAAGCGGACTTTACCTTAAAATCAAAAGCACCGACTGTCCCGAATTTTCGGCAGTTAAAAACATTCTTTCAAAATATCACGGCAAAACGGGTGTTATAATATACTGCACGGAAACAGGCAAAAAATTAGAAGCTCCCGAAAGCCTTAAGATAACCCCCGATCAATCGCTTTTTAACGGGCTTTGCCGCATACTCGGCGAGCAGAACGTTAAATTTATAAAATAACAAAATTTATTGTTGAAAAATTAACAATTATGGGTTATACTTTATTAAAATGAATAAAAATATTCTTTAATATATTTGGAGATGATTGTATGAAAACAATAGGTGTGCTTACAAGCGGCGGCGACGCGCCGGGTATGAACGCTGCGGTACGCGCGGTAGTAAGAACCGCTATTGCAAACGGTATGACAGTTAAAGGAATACGCAGAGGCTATAACGGCCTTATTGAAGGTGATATTATCGACCTTGACGTTCGCTCGGTATCCGATATAATTCACAGGGGCGGCACGGTGCTTTATACTGCAAGAAGTCCTCGCTTTAAAACCGAGGAAGGTATGCTTGAAGCAATGGAAAACTGCAAAAAGCACGGAATCGAAGGTATAGTTGTTATCGGCGGCGACGGCTCTTACAGAGGCGCGCGCGATCTTTCTCTTCACGGTATTCCCTGCGTAGGCGTTCCCGGCACAATTGATAACGATATTTCCTCAACCGAATATACTATCGGTTTTGATACCGCTATGAACACCGCCATGGAAATGGTTGATAAAATACGCGATACCGCACAGTCGCACGACCGCTGTTCGGTAGTTGAGGTTATGGGAAGAAGAGCCGGCTATTTAGCGCTTCAAAGCGGTATAGCCGTAGGCGCAACCGCAATTTTGGTACCTGAGGTTGAACACAGCATAGACGATGTTATTGCCAAAATAAGGGAAACGCAGAAAACAGGCAAAAAGCACTTTATAGTAGTTGTTGCCGAGGGTGTAGGCGGAGTAGATAAAATAGCCGAAAAGATCGAGGAAGCCACAGGCATTGAATCGCGCGCAACCGTTCTCGGTCACGTTCAGCGCGGCGGCAACCCGACCGTGCGCGACCGTGTTGTTGCAACCCAGATGGGCTACGCCGCGGTAATGCTTTTAAAGGAAGGCATAGGCAACCGCGTTATCGGTATGCAGAAGGGCGAAATTGTAAATTACGATATTTACGAAGCGCTGAATATGAAAAAGCCGTTTGATAACGATATGTACGAAATAGCGCATATCACATCTATTTAAAACGTTTGCCCGAAGGAGTAAGTTCTTTCGGGCAGTATTATATTCTTCAAGGGGGCTTTGCCGTGAAAAAGGAAAAGGTTATGGTTGGTATGAGCGGCGGAGTGGACTCTTCTGTTTGCGCGGCTTTACTTTTGCAGCAGGACTACGATGTTTCGGGCGTTACCTTAAGACTGTACGACGGAGAAGACTATAACGCAGGCAAAACCCGCACCTGCTGTTCCCTTTCGGACGTTGAGGACGCGCGCGCGGTTTGTATGCGAATAGGTATTCCCCATTATGCTTTTAATTTTAAAGAAGCGTTTCAAAAAGACGTAATTGAGGACTTTGTAAACGAATATATTATGGGGCTTACTCCTAACCCATGTATCGAATGTAACCGTCATATCAAGTTCGACGCAATGCTTGAAAGAGCTAAGGTTTTGGGCTACGATAAAATAGCTACGGGCCACTATGCCTCGGTTAAACAAAACGAAAACGGCAGATATCTGCTTTGCCGCGCCGCAGATATATCAAAGGATCAGACCTATGTGCTTTATTCCATGTCGCAGGAACAGCTTTCCCGCACACTGTTTCCGTTAGGAACGCTTACAAAGCCGCAGGTAAGAAAAATTGCAGAGGAAAACGGCTTTGTTAACGCCGCTAAGCCGGATAGTCAGGATATATGCTTTGTGCCGGACGGCGATTATGCGGGATTTATAGAGCGATATACGGGCAAAAATTCGCCGCACGGAAGCTTTATAAGCGAAAACGGCGATATTTTGGGCGAGCATAAGGGCGTTATACGTTATACGGTAGGTCAGCGCAAAGGTCTTGGAATAGCTCTCGGAAAGCACGCGTATGTTTTAAAAAAGGATCCCGAAAGCAACACGGTAACCTTAGGCGATGAGGACGGGCTTTTTTATAAATACGTTACGGTAAGCAATTTAAACTTTATTCCGTTTGATACACTTACCGATGAAATGCGCGTTACCGCCAAGCTGCGCTACCGCCACAAGGAACAGCCCGCCGTTATAAGACCGTGTGATAACGGTACAGTTATTATAGAATTTGACGAGCCGCAGCGCGCGCCCAGTCCCGGTCAGGCAGCGGTGTTTTACAGCGGCGAAACGGTAGTGGGCGGCGGAACAATAGTGAAAGGATTTAACTGATATGAGCGTATCTGTTGAAAAAACAATAAAAAACCTTGAGCTTAACAATATAAAAGCCTATTACGCCGAAAACAAGGCGGAGGTCTGCAAAATAGTGTCAGATCTGCTTTTTGACGGCGCGGTTATTACCGCGGGCGGCTCTGTGTCACTTAAGGAAAGCGGCGTTTGGGATATTATAGAATCAGGCAAATATAAATTTTACGACCGCGCAAAGCCGGGCATAACGGACGAAGAAAGACTTGAGGCCTTTAAGGCGGCAATCGGGTGCGATTTCTTTTTCTGTTCCTCAAACGCCGTTACCGAAAACGGCGAGCTTGTTAATGTAGACGGCACCGCAAACCGCATATCCTCTATCTGCTTCGGGCCGAAAAATGTTATAATGATAGTAGGAATAAACAAGCTTGTAAAAAACGTTGATGAAGGACTTTTGCGTATCAAACGCACAGCCGCGCCGAAAAATACCGAAAGACTTAAAATAGACGCGCCGTGCAGAAAGCTCGGTCATTGCGTTTCGCTTTTAAAAAACGCCTGCCCCGATATGACGGACGGCTGCCGCGGAAACACGCGTATTTGCTGCGATTATCTCGTATCGGCAATGCAGCGTCAAAAGGATAGGATCAAGGTAATAATCTGCAACGAGCCGTTAGGCTATTAAATATGCTTTCGACATATTTTTCTTGAAGTATAATAAAAACTGTGCTATACTTTTAAATACTTTATAAAAGGAGGTGCGCCGTTTGGAAAACACAAAAACAATAACAACCAATAAAAAGGCTTTTCACGAATATTTCGTGCTTGAAAGCTTCGAATGCGGAATTGAGCTTTCCGGAACCGAAATTAAATCGATACGTCAGGGCGGCGCAAACCTTAAAGACGCATGGTGCAGTATAGACAGCGGAGAAATGATAATAAAGCAGCTGCACATAAGCCCTTACGAGCACGGGAATATTTTTAATAAAAACCCCACCCGCAACAGGCGTTTGCTGCTTCATAAGCGTGAAATAATGCGGCTTTTCGGGACGGTAAAGCAGGAAGGCTTGGCGCTTATACCCCTTTCCCTTTACTTTAAGGGCTCGCTTGTAAAGGTTCAGCTTGGTCTTTGCAAGGGCAAAAAGCTGCACGACAAGCGCGAATCCGCCGCAAAGCGCGACGCCGCGCGCACAATAGACAGGGCTTTAAAGGAGCAAAACAGATAATACTGCTTTTTGCATATTATATACGGGGGCGTAAAGGTTTCGACAGGGATTTTGAAGTATCGGAAGCGAGCAGCGGTGCGGAACCGCTATAAAATCCGTAAAACAAATTAACTAACAACAATAACGTTGCTTTAGCAGCCTGATTTAGGCTGCTCATCCGATCCGAGAGCACCGCGGCTCGGTAAGGGTGTCATTTTAGCGGTGAACGTGAACACGGGCGCGCTCCTGCCCCTGTCACGGATTTGGAGCTACTGAGTGCGGAAGCTTGACGTTTAGCGTCCGCATAAGGGAATGTAAATAAACGTCTGCGCTCGGAGACGCCGGTACGGATTGATTTTTGGACAGGAGTTCGACTCTCCTCGCCTCCACCAAAAAGGACTTGGCATATGTCAAGTCCTTTTTAATTAAATTTACCGTTCACAGCATTATCGGCACTTGACAATATATTCACGCTGTGATAAAATTACTTTGTCTTAAAATGCTTTATTAACGGCTGTTTTAAGTCAACCGTTCCGGCACATTTATCCCGCTGATAAGTGTGTCTTTACTTTTGCGGTAAAAGGATAATAAAAATTGGGGAGATAGTTTATGAAAAGCAACGACGCGGGTAAAAGCACTTCATTTTGGAACAAAAAATTCCGTTACACCGAAATGGGGTCGTCACTAAAAACAGAGGTAATTGCAGGTTTAACCACATTTCTTGCCATGGCTTACATTCTTGTTGTAAATTCGGGTATGTTTGCAACGCTCGGCTCAGTATCGTTTGACGCTATGTATGTTACCACGGCGCTTTCAGCCATTATAGGCTCGGTGCTTATCGGTCTGTTATCAAATCTTCCGCTTGCACAGGCACCCGGAATGGGCTTAAACGCTTTCTTTGTATATACGGTTTGCCTTACGCTCGGTTTTTCTTATGCAAACGCGCTTGTGTTTGTGCTTATCGACGGACTTATTTTCGTAATGCTTACCGCCACAGGTCTTAGGAAAATTATTTTTGACGCTATACCTCCCGTGGTTAAAGCGGCAATTCCGGCGGGTATCGGTTTGTTTATTGCCTTTTTGGGCTTGCAGGACGCAAAGCTGGTTATTCCGAGCGAGTCAACCGGCGTTACGTTGGCTTCTTTTAATCTTCTCGGTAATGCAAGCTGGGCTGCGGTTATGCCGCTTATCGTCGCGGTATTTTCGCTTTTGCTTATTGCAGTTTTATCTTACAGGAAGGTTAAGGGCGCTATTCTTTGGGGAATACTCGGCGGAACGGGACTTTATTATATTCTCGGATTAACGGTAAAGGACTTTTATAAAGGTTTTGCCGAAACCCTCTCCTTCAACCCCTTAAAACCCTTTTCCGCCTTTGCTTCCGAATCGTTCGGAAAGGTATTTACCGAGGGCTTTGATTTCTCGGCGTATTTAAGTGCGGACGGGCACTCGGTAGGCGGACTTATAATTCTGTTTATAACAACTGCTCTTGCATTTTGTATGGTTGATATGTTTGATACTCTGGGAACACTGTACGGCGCTTGCCGCAGCGGCGACCTGCTTGTGAAAAACGATAAGGGCGAGCTTGAGGTCCCGAATATGAACAAGGCTATGATGGCGGACGCAATCGCCACCTGCACCGGTTCTGTGCTCGGAACATCTACGGTTACAACCTTTGTTGAATCCTCTGCCGGCGTTGCCGCAGGCGGCAAAACGGGTATAACCTCTCTTGTTACTTCAGCTGCATTTGCCGTTGCCCTTTTCTTTGCTCCGCTTGCAAAGCTGATACCCGCTTATGCCTACGGTGCCGCGCTCATTTATGTAGGCGTTCTTATGATCGGCAGCGTTAAGGATATAGATTGGAAAAATGTTTCGGTTTCTGTTCCCGCTTTTCTTACCATTGCTATGATGCCGTTTACATATAACATATCATACGGAATAGCCTTCGGTCTGCTTTCGTATGTTGTAATTAAGGCTTTTTGCGGGGAAATTAAAGAAATTAAAATCGGCACTTGGGTTATAACCGCACTGTTTATTGCAATGTTTTTCCTGACACACTGATAAAGCGTTTTAATTAAAGCTAAAATATTTACGAAAATTCCTATGATCGGCGCCTGCTGTTCATAGGAATTTTTTTGTATTATAAATTCGGTATTGACATTTAGATATCAGCGGTATATAATAACAGTGTTATGAAACAGTGTTATGATTGTTTCGGAAAGGACAAAAAATGGCTAAACAGATTGAAGGCGTTGCAGACCGAATTATAACTGCGGCAAAGCAGGAATTTCTTGATAAAGGCTATGTTGAGGCTTCGCTTCGCACAATTGCGGCGGCGGCGGATACCAGTACAAATTCCATATATGTTCGTTTCGGCGATAAGGAAGGGCTTTTTTCCGCTATTGTTGAACCGGTGCTAAGCGAAATGATTGAAAGGTTTATCCGTATTCAGGAGCGCTTTCACCGTATGTCCCCCGAAAAACAGGCGGAGCAAATGCCGAAATATGCCGACGGCGGCACTTCAGAGCTAATCGACTATATGTACGGTCACCTTGACGAATTCCGTTTATTGCTCGATTCATCATATGGCACGCGGTTTCACAATTTTGTGGACGAGCTTGTACGTATAGAGGTAGAATACACATACAAATATATGGAGGCTGTCGGTTATTCCGATAAATTAGGCAACGCGCTTACCGAAAAGTTGCTTCATATCGTCACCACCTCCCGTTTCGAGGGAATATTTGAGATTATTCGCCACGGAATGAGCCGCGACGAAGCGTTTGAATATATTGAGCTTTTAAGCCGCTATCACCGCACCGGATTTATTGAAATTTTCGGCAAGGGTGATAAATAAGCTTTTTAAAACAGGCTGTCGTTTCCGGCGGCCTTTAAATAAGAATTGCGGTTAGCCGCCGCTAATTTGCAGGAGGTAATTATTTATGAAAAAGCAAAGCCCTGTGGGGCGAATTTGGGAGTTAGGTGCCAATGAACACGGAAAGCTTATTACTGCGGTTATTCTTGCAGTAATAGGCGTAGCCTGCGGTATGGCGCCGTACTTTGCGGCAGCAAAAATAATAGTATTGCTGTTTGGCGGAGAATATACGTTTTCGGCATATATTCCGTGGCTTATTACGGCGCTTGCAGGCTTTATTCTTCGCACATTGCTGTATAACGGCGCTCTCGGCATTTCACACACCGCCACGTTTAATATTTTGAAAACCATACGGCAAAAACTGCTTTTAAAGCTGCCGCGTTTGCCGCTGGGTACGGTAATTGATACAAAAAGCGGAAAGCTTAAGGAAATTATCGTAGATCAGGTAGACGGTATGGAAACTACCCTTGCTCACCTGTTCCCGGAAATGACGGCGAACATTACGGCGCCGCTGCTTACCGTAATTTATCTGTTTATACTTGATTGGCGGTTAGCGCTTTTATCGCTTGCGGTATTTCCGATAGCCTTTATTTTTATGATGACGGTTATGGGTAACTATGCCAAGGACTATGAGGGCGCCGTAAAAGCCACAACCGAAATGAGCGGAACAGTTATAGAATACATAAACGGTATTGAAGTAATAAAAGCCTTTAACCAAGGCAAAACCTCTTACACAAAGCTTACCGACAAGGTACGTGCAAACGCGCAGTATTATTATGATTGGATGCGCCGCAGTCAGCTCGGAATGTCTTTGGCATACGCCTTCTTCCCCGCGCAGATGCTTACCGTTCTGCCTTTCGGCTGGATTTTTTACACGCACGGCTCGCTTACCGCAGAAACCTTTATAACGGTTGTTATTTTAGCTCTCGGTATGGCGGCGCCGATCGTTGCGGCGTTTAACTTTGTAGACACATTGGCGCAAGTTGGCACAACCGTTGCACAGGTTGATGAAATTCTGAAAGCCGAAGAGCAGTCTCACGCCGAAAAAAGCGTTACCTTTAACGGATACGGCATTGAGCTTAAAAACGTATCCTTCGGTTATAACAGCGATGCGGAAATTCTGCACAATGTATCGCTTTTTATACCGCAAAACAGTATGACTGCCCTTGTAGGTCCTTCGGGTTCGGGCAAATCCACAATTGCAAAGCTTATAGCCGGCTTTTGGGACGTTAAAAACGGAGTAATAACAATGGGCGGCAGCGATCTTAAGGATATACCTCTTAACGAGCTTTACGATCAGGTTGCATTTGTAACGCAGGACAATTATCTTTTTGACGATACCGTGCGCGAAAACATACGTATGGGAAAGAAGGGCGCAACCGACGCCGAGGTTGAGGCGGCGGCGCATAACGCCGGCTGCGACAGCTTTATAAGCGGGCTTGAAAACGGTTATGATACGGTGGTAGGCGGAGGCGGCGCGCATCTTTCGGGCGGCGAGCGGCAGCGCATTGCCATTGCGCGCGCAATGTTAAAGGACGCGCCTGTTATTATTTTGGACGAAGCTACCGCATATATCGACCCCGAAAACGAGGCTGTAATTCAAAAGGCGGTTGCAAGACTTGTTAAAAACAAAACGGTTATAGTAATTGCCCACAGGCTTTCAACGATTACAGGAGCGGACAATATTGTTGTGGTAAATAACGGACGCATTGAGGCGCAGGGCAAGCATAACGAGTTAATTCATAATTGCGCCCTGTATAATGAAATGTGGCAGGCGCATATAGGAGCAAAGGACGGTGTTACAGAATGATCGAGGCATTTCGTAAAATACGGCGTTTTGCCGGAAATGAAAGCAAAAATATAAATAAATCCGTTGCGGTGGGCTTTTTAAACGCTGTTCTGCAAATGTTTGGGGTGGCGGCAATATACTTTATTGTTCTTGCCCTTACAAGCGGCGAAAACAGCGTCAAACCCGCCTTGATAGTGCTTGTGTGCGAGATCGTTGCAATTTTCGGCGGTGCCGTAAGCGCAAGCTTTTCAAAAATGCTTCAAACCCACGCAGGATATTTTATGGCGGCGGACAGCAGAATTTCTATTGCAAACCGCCTTAAAAGCGTACCTATGGGCTTCTTTAATAAAAACAGCTTAGGTCAGGTTTCGGGTGTATGCACAACGGTTATAGGCAGCATTGAAAGTATGGTACCTATGGTGCTTGTAAACATTCTCGGAGGTCTTATTACAACCGCGGTGTTTGCGGTGCTTATTCTCATTTTCGATTGGCGCATAGGGCTTATTGCTATTGCGGGAATTATGCTGTACCTCTGCATTGTGTCCGCAATGGAAAAAAAGTCGGCTGTTATTGCCGACGATATGCAAAAATCGCAGACCGCCCTTACCGAAGCCGTGCTTGAAAACATTCAGGGTATGAGCGTAATAAAATCCTTTAATCTTGCGGGCAAGGGCGATAAAAAGCTGCAAAACGCGCTTGAATACAACCGCCGCAGCAATATTGAGGTTACAAAAATACTTACGCCGTATACCGCGCTTCAGGAGGCGGTGCTGCAAATTGCCGGCGTAGGTATGATGCTTGCGGCAATATTGCTTTGGATAAACGGCGGTATGAGTCTTGCAAACGCACTTACGGTCATTGTAATGTCGTTTCTTGTGTTCAACCAAATAAAGGCCTTCGGTATGGGCGTTTCTATGCTGCGGCTTGCCGCCGCCGCTATCGACCGCACGCAAAAAACGGAGGATATGCCGCGTATGGACGAAAACGGCAGGGAGCTGAACCCGAAGAATCATACCGTTGTTTTTGAAAACGTAAGCTTCTCATACGAGCAAAAGCCTGTTCTGCGCGATATTTCCGTAACCCTGCCCGATAAAAGCACAACGGCTGTAATAGGGCCATCAGGCAGCGGCAAAACAACATTCTGCAACCTTATAGCGCGCTTTTGGGATACAGACAGCGGCAGTGTAAAAATAGGCGGATATAACGTTAAGGATTATACGCTTGAATCCCTAATGAATCAAATAAGCATAGTTTTTCAAAACGTATATCTTTTTGCCGATACGGTGGAAAACAACATTAAATTCGGGTGCCCCGAAGCAACGCACGAAGAGGTTAAGGCGGCGGCAAAAGCCGCCTGCTGCGATGATTTTATCGAAAGCCTGCCAAACGGCTACAACACCGTCATAGGCGAAGGCGGCGCAAGCCTTTCGGGCGGTGAAAAGCAGCGTATTTCAATTGCACGCGCAATACTTAAAAACGCGCCGATCATAATTTTAGACGAGGCAACCGCAAACGTTGACCCCGAAAACGAGGATAAGCTGCAAAAAGCAATTGAAAAGCTTACGCGCGACAAGACCGTTATTATGATTGCGCACCACCTTAAAACGGTTCGCAACGCCGATAATATATTGGTTATTGACAAGGGGCGTATAGTTCAGCAGGGCAGCCACAGTCAGTTAATTGCAAAGCCCGGCATTTATGCCGACTTTATAGGCAGTAAAAAACAAAGCGTAGACTGGAAGCTGTAAAGCCGTTTATTTACAAAATTTAAAGCCCGACGCAGATGCCGAGAACACTCCGCACTGCGTCGGTTTTTTATATCTTGATCATACCCATACGGTATGGCACGGTAAGTTTAAAAAAATTTAAAATTTATCTATTGAATATATGCGGCATACTATTATATAATTTATATAAACATAAAGAGGGGCTGATGCTTATGAAGAAATTTGAAAATGTTAAAAAGAATTTCGGTTTCGGTTGTATGCGATTGCCTATGAACGGCGAAAAGGTTGACTGTACCGAATTTTGCAAAATGGTTGACAGCTTTATGGAGCAGGGCTTTAATTACTTTGATACCGCGCGCGTTTACATAGGCGGTCAAAGCGAAACCGCCATACGCGAATGCATTGTAAAACGGTATCCGCGCGAAAGCTTTATACTCACAAATAAGCTTTCAACCTCGCTTTTTAATAAAGAAGAAGAAATACTCCCGCTGTTTGAAAAACAGCTTGCTTCCTGCGGTACCGATTATTTTGATTTTTACCTTATGCACGCGCAAAGCAAAAGCATTTTTGAAAAATATAAAAAATGCCGCGCGTATGAGCAGGCCTTGGAATTAAAGGCGGCAGGAAAAATAAAGCATATGGGAATTTCGTTTCACGATACCGCCGATGTGCTTGACGAAATTTTAAACGAATACCCGCAGGTAGAGGTTGTTCAGATACAGCTGAACTATGTGGATTTTGACGATCCTGCGGTACAGGCGCGCAAATGCGCCGATATCTGCAAAAAGCACGGCAAGCCCATTATAGTAATGGAGCCTGTAAAGGGCGGTAATCTTGTCAATCTGCCGGAAGACGCAAAAAAGGTGCTTGAGGAGCTGCACGGCGGAAGCCCTGCAAGCTATGCCATTCGTTTTGCCGCAGGTATAGACGGCGTTATGATGGTGCTTTCGGGTATGAGCAATATGGAGCAAATGCAGGACAATTTATCCTATATGAAGGATTTTAAGCCGCTCGACGAAACCGAGCGTGCCGCAGTTGCCAGGGTTTGCGAAATATTCCGTTCAATGCATTTAATTCCCTGCACCGCCTGCCGCTACTGTACAGACGGTTGCCCTAAGCACATCTCAATTCCCGACCTGTTTTCCTGCCTTAACTCAAAGCAGATCTATCACGACTGGAATGCCGATTATTATTATAACGAGGTTTTCACACAGCACCGCGGAAAAGCTTCGGACTGTATTAAATGCGGAAAATGCGAGCGTTCATGTCCCCAGCATTTGCCGATACGCAAGCTTTTAGACGATGTGGCAAAAGAATTTGAAAAAGGAGATAACAATAATGATTGAAAACGCACTTGTAAAAAACAACGCTTCGTTTAAAGTGAAAATTACGGTAAAGGCGCTTATATCCGCAGGAATAATCGCGCTTGCGTTAATTTTGCCGCAGCTTGCGCATTTAACATTCGGTCAAAGCGCAGGAATAATGCTTTTACCTATGTATCTGCCGGTTTTGCTCGGCGGCTGTCTGCTCGGCAGCCTATGGGGCGCGGCGATCGGTCTTCTCTCGCCTATTGCAAGCTTTGTTATAACCTCGGCAATCGGCTCCCCTATGCCGCCTCTTGCACGCTTGCCGTTTATGGCGGCGGAGCTTTGCATTTTTGCCGCGGTTTCGGGCTTATTCGTTAAAAAAATTGCCGAAAAGCCTCTCTTCGTTTTTCCGGCGGTATTCGCAGCCGAGCTTTGCGGCAGAGGCTTTTTCCTGCTTTCCGTTTTCTTGTTTTCACGCTTTACCGCGCTTACGGCGGCGACGGTTTGGAAACAGATCAAGCTTGGTATTCCGGGGCTTTTGCTTCAGGCTGTTATTGTGCCGCTTGCGGTAATTATTTTAAACAAATTACTTGTAAAGGAAAAGCAAAATGACAGATCTTGAAACAGCTGTAAATTCACTCGGCACACATTCGGTCGCACTTTGCAAAAACGGTAAGGTTATAACAAGCGATAAACGCGGAGTAGCTCCTCTGACCGAGCTTATAGAAAGCGGCGCCGATATTTCCGGCTTTTCCGCGGCGGACAGGGTTGTGGGCAAGGCGGCGGCAATGCTTATGATACACTTAGGCATTACCGATGTTTTTGCCGTAACATTATCCGAAAGCGCCGAAGCACTGCTTAAAAAGCACGGCGTAAGCGTTAAATTTAAAAACCGTACCGAGCGCATTATGAACCGCGATAATACGGGGCCCTGCCCTATGGAGCAAACAGTTTTCGGCACCGATAATATTGAAGAAGGCGTAAACGCAATAATGAAAAAAACAGGAAAATACAAAAAATAAGCGCGGTCAAAAATCTTAACGGCTTAAATTAAATTTAAGCCTTGAATTTTTGTATAATACATTGTATAATTAACTGTAACTGTGTCAGTTACACTATAATAATAAATGGGGACTTGAATTATGGTAAAAGCAGTAGTAGGCGCAAACTGGGGCGACGAGGGCAAGGGTAAAATTACCGATATGCTCGCCGGAAACGCAGACGCGGTGGTGCGCTTTCAGGGCGGCGCAAACGCAGGTCATACTATTAAAAACAAATACGGTAAATTTGCGTTGCACACATTGCCGTCGGGCGTTTTTAACGAAGGCGTAACAAACTGTATAGGCAACGGCGTTGCGCTTGATATTGACAAGCTGCTTAAGGAGTATAACGAGGTTGTATCGCGCGGAGTACCTGCGCCTAAGCTTATGGTATCCGAGCGCTGCCAGATGGTAATGCCGTATCACGTGCTTTTTGATATGTACGAGGAAGAGCGCCTCGGTAAAGCAAGCTTCGGTTCTACAAAATCGGGAATTGCTCCCTTTTATTCCGATAAATATGCAAAAATCGGTTTTCAGGTATGCGAGCTGTTTGACGAAGAGCGCCTTCGCGAAAAGCTTGAACGCGTGCTTGAGGTTAAAAACATACTTATTGAAAATCTTTATCATAAAGAGCCGCTTAAGGTTGACGACATTTTTAATCAAATGATGGAATGGCGCAAAGGCATAGCGCCGTTTGTGGGCGATGTAAGAAAATTCCTTTACGAAGCGAACAAGGCCGGCAAAACCGTGCTTTTGGAAGGGCAGCTCGGCACCCTTAAGGATACAGACCACGGCATTTACCCCATGGTAACCTCTTCAAACACAATTGCAGGCTACGGCGCTGTGGGCGCTGGTCTTCCCCCCTATTCCATTAAGGAAATATACACGGTTATTAAGGCTTATTCCTCGGCTGTGGGTGCGGGAGCGTTTGTAAGCGAAATATTCGGTGAAGAGGCGGCGCAGCTTCGCGACCACGGCGGAGACGGCGGCGAATACGGCGCCACAACCGGCAGACCGCGCAGAATGGGCTGGTTTGACTGTGTTGCAACCCGTTACGGCTGCGAGGTTCAGGGTACAACCCACGCTGTTCTTACCGTTATAGACGCACTTTCGTATCTTGATGAAATCAAGGTTTGCGTCGGCTACGAAATTGACGGCAAGGTAACCAAGGACTTCCCCGTTACCGCCCTGCTTGAAAAAGCAAAGCCCGTATTTACCGCTCTTCCCGGTTGGAAGTGCGATATTACCGGCATAACCGAATATGATAAGCTGCCAGAAAACTGCCGCAAATATATTGAGTTTATCGAAAACGAGATCGGCTTTAAAATTGCTATGATAAGCAACGGTCCGGCACGTGAAAATATAATTGTTAAAGGCTGAGAAACGGAGCGAATTTATGAACTTTACTCCTGTTGACAATAAAGGTCTTGTAGACGGCTTTTGCCTTATAAAAAGCATTGATAAAAAGACTTCTTCAAAGGGCGATACATATCTTGATATGACCCTTTCGGATTCGGACGGTGAAATAAACGCAAAGCTATGGCGTTATTCGCCGGAGCTACACGGCGAATACACCGTAAACGAGCTTATAAAGATCCGCGGCGTTGTTTCGCAGTATAACGGTTCGGATCAGCTTAAAATAGACCGTATACGCCATGTAACGCCCGAAGACGGGGTTAACGTATCTGATTATGTTAAATCCGCCGATTATACGGGCGAGCAGATGTATAACGAGCTTTACTCCATTGCCGAAGGCTTTAAGGACGAGGACCTAAAAAGAATAGTGCTTGCAATTCTTGAAGACGAGCGCCTGCCGCTTTTATATTGGCCTGCGGCGTTTAAGCTGCACCACGCTGTGCGCGGCGGTCTTTTAATGCATACGCTTTCAATAGTACGTTTGGCAGAGGGCGTTTGCACGGTTTATCCGTTTGTTGACCGCGAGCTTTTAATTTCGGGCGCAATACTGCACGATATTGCAAAGCTTAAGGAATTTAACGTAGCGGATACCGGCGTTGCAACCGGCTATTCAAACGAGGGCAATCTGCTCGGTCACCTTGCAATGGGCGCTATGGTTATTAACAAATACGCCGAAGAGCTTAACATCAGCCCCAAAACCGCAATGCTGCTTGAGCATATGGTGTTATCACACCACGGCGATCCGGAGTTCGGCGCAGCGGTAAGACCTATGTTTATTGAGGCGGAGCTTTTAAGCGAGCTTGACCTTATGGATTCGCGCGTATACGAAATGCGAGAAGCGGTAGCCGCAACAAATCCCGAAGAATTTTCCTCACGTATTTGGGCTATGGATAACCGCAAGCTGTTTAACCACACAAGAACAGATTTGAATAATAACACAAAGTTATTCTAATAATAAAATAAAAAGGAAGGTTTTAAAAATGAAAATCACAAAGGATATGCTTATAGGCGAGGTACTTGATATTGACAGCAGCGCCGCAGAATACTTTTTTGAAATAGGTATGCACTGCCTCGGCTGCCCTGCTTCACGCGGTGAAAGCATCGAGCAGGCGTGCGAGGTTCACGGAACCGACTGCGACGCCCTGCTTGAAAAATTAAACAAGCATTTTGAAAATAAATAATGCTAAGCTTAAGGCTTAAAACCGTTGCAGCCCTTGTGCCGTTTGGCGCAAGGGTTTGCGATATTGGTACGGATCATGCGCGGCTGCCTATCTATCTTATACAAAGCGGTATTGCAAAAAGCGTTATTGCAGCGGATTTAAGGGAAAAACCGCTTGAAAAGGCGCGCGAAAACATAAGGTTTGCGGGCGTTCGCGGAATTGATACAAGGCTTTGCAACGGATTTGACGGTATAGACGTTAATGAATTTGACGCCGCCGTTATAGCAGGCATAGGCGGCGAAGTGATATCCGGCATAATCGACCGCGCTGATATTTTAAAAAACGCCGATAAGCTGCTTATATTGCAGCCTACCACCTCGCCCGAAATATTAAGGCGCTTTTTGTGTGAAAACGGCTTTATGGCAGAAAAGGAAATTCCTGTTTTTGATAACGGCAAGCTTTATTCGGTAATGGCGGTACGCTTTGCGGGCAAAACAAAGGAATACGCTGAGGCGTATTATTATATCGGCAGCATAAGCCCCGATACCCCTGCCGGTGTTATGTATATCAAAAAGCAGTATAACCGCATAGCAAAGTGCGCAAAAGCGCTTGAGGATATACCCGAAAAGGTGCGGGAATACGAATATTACAATAATTTAAGCGAAGAGCTTGGGAGAATACTAAATGGCGTTTGACGGCGTTTTTTTACATAAAATAACAGCGGAGCTTTCCGCCGCGGAAAATTCGCACGTGGATAAAATATATCAGCCGTCTAAAGACGAGCTGGTCTTTTTGCTGCGCAAAAAGGGCTTTGTTAAAAAGCTGCTTATTACCGCGCGCCCCGGTTATGCACGCCTGCATTTTACAGAGGGAAAGTACGAAAACCCGCAAACTCCGCCTATGTTTTGTATGCTTATGCGCAAATACCTTTCTGCCGCGCGGCTGTTAAGCGTAGCCCAGCCGGAGCTTGAGCGCATAGCGGAGCTTACCTTCAGTACGTCGAACGAATTGGGAGATATAATTGAAGTAAAGCTTATAGCCGAATTTTTGGGTAACAAAACCAATATTATTCTTGTGGGAGCAGACGGCAGAATTATCGATTCGCTAAGGCGCTCGGACCCCGAAAAGGACGAGCGCACCGTATTGCCGGGCGCCGTATATAAGTACCCCGACAGTCAGCATAAGCTAAACCCCGTTACCGAGGATATAAACACAATTTTAAGTGCCGCGGAAAATTACGGCGGCTCCCCCGAAAAAGCGCTTCTTTCAGCCATACAGGGCTTTTCACCGCTTATCTGCCGCGAAACGGTTTATAAAGCGGATAAATGCGGCGATTTCAGATCGGCTTTAAATTCGGTTTTAAACGATATAAAGTCGGGCGGTACTCCCCTGCTTTTACTTAAAAATGACGGTACGCCGTTTGATTTTACCTATACCGATATATCGCAGTACGGCAATGAATTTGAAAAATGCACATATACCGGCTTTTCAGAGCTGCTTGACGCATTTTACTCCGCACGCGAGGGCGCGGAACGTGTGCGCCACGCCGCCGCCGATATTATAAGGCTTGTAAACAACCTTAAAAGCCGCACCGAAAAAAAGCTGGCGCTAAGGCTTTGCGACCTTAAAAAGTGCGAAAACCGCGAAAATCTGCGCATTTACGGCGAGCTTTTAAAAGCCAATCTTTACCGACTTGAAAGCGGCGCGCGCTTTGCAGAGGTTGAAAATTATTACGACGATATGAAAACCGTAAGAATACCGCTTGACCCTGCTTTATCGCCTCAAAAGAACGCCGCCAAATATTTTAAGGATTATAAAAAAACCTACACTGCCGAGCAAATGCTGACACGCCTTACCGAAAAGGATCGCGATGAGCTTATATATTTTGATTCGGTGCTTGACAGCATAGCCCGCAGTAAAACCGCCGCCGATATTGCCGAGATACGCGAGGAATTGGCGCTTGCAGGTTATATTAAAAGGCAGGAAAAGCGCAAAAAAAACGCGCCGGCACCGAAATTGCAGGAATATGTATCTGCCGAGGGCTACAAAATTATTGTGGGAAAAAACAACAGCCAGAACGATTATTTAACCACCTCCTTAGCCACAAAAAGCGATTTGTGGTTTCACGTAAAAAATCTGCCCGGTTCGCACGTTATAGTATTTTCACACGGCGGCGAGGTTTCCGACGAAACAATACTTAAAGCGGCGCGCCTTGCGGCTTTAAACTCCAAGGCGGCGGCTTCCTCTAACACCGCGGTGGATTATACGCCGGTTAAATACGTTAAAAAGCCTAACGGCGCAAAACCCGGAATGGTAATTTACACCGCAAACAAAACAGTTTACGTCACACCCGATAAGGGAGGTCCTACCGAATGAATATAGGCGTTTCAACAGCAAGCTTTTATCCCCTTGAAACCGAGCTTTCGCTTGAAAATTTGGGCAAAGCCGGCATAAAACACACCGAGGTATTTTTTAATGCGAGGTGCGAATTAAAACAGGGCTTTATCGATATGCTTACGGATATTAAGGAAGAATACGGCATAAGCGTCGCTTCGGTTCACCCCACAATGTCACTTGCGGAATCGTTTATGATTTTTTCCGCCTACGAACGCCGCTACCGCGAGGCTGAGGAAGAATACCGCCGTTATTCCGAAGCGGCGGCACAGCTTGGCGCAAAATACATTATTATGCACGGCGGTAAGCCCAACGGCATTTTAAGCGACGAGGAATATTGCGAAAGATATATGCGCCTTAACGAAATAACAAAGGGAAACGGCGTACAGGTACTTCAAGAAAATGTTGTGCGTTTCAGGGCGGGCGATATTGAATTCTTGCGGTCTATGCGTAATATTTTGGGTAAAGACGCGGCGTTTTGCATTGATTTAAAGCAGGCGGTGCGGTGCGGCTATAACCCGTTTGACCTTATTGAAGAATTTTCGGAAAATATAAAGCATTATCACATAAGCGACCAAAGCACCGCTTCGGACTGCCTTTTGCCGTTTTGCGGTTCTTTCCCGTTCAAAACGTTTTTTGATAAGCTTATTGAAAAAAATTACGGCGGCTCCTGCATTATAGAGGTGTATCGCAATTCATACAAAGAATATGAGGAAATTTATAACTCTTATAATCTTACTATTGCAAAATTAAAAGAATGCAGTTATAATAGTATAGATTTAAAGGACTAAGGAAAAGGGGAAAATCGTGAATAATATATCTCTAATCTCATTGTTAAAGCTTGCGGTAAAGCATATCTTTCTTTTAATATTTGCAGGTCTTGTTTGTGCGGCGGCGGCTTTTTCATACTGCAATTTTATAGCTCAGCCTAAATACTCCGCTACCGGTTCCGTTATAGTTACAAACGGAAGCATAATAAATAACAACGCCTCGGATACCGCTTCTCAAACCTCTTCAAAAAACGTAAGCTATACCGATATTAACGCTTCATTACAGCTTGCAGACACAATAAACGACATACTTAATACGAACGATATATATAAGCTTCTTTCAAACGAAGAGCAAAACAGATATTCGTATTCAAACCTTAAGGGCCGCTCGACCGTAAAACGCAGAAGCACCGATTCGCTTTTTATAGACGTTACATTTACCGCCTCCACTCCTGAAGAGGCACAGCGCCTTGCCAACAGGTTTTTAAAGCTTGCGCCCGAATACATAGCAGATTATATACCCTCTGCCAATGCGGCGGTTACCACCTCGCCCGATAAGGCTGTTAAAACATACCCGCGCACCTCCTTTTTAACGGTTGCCGCAGCGCTTATAGGCGTTATAATAGCTTTTGCGGTTGTTTATATACTTTCGCTCTTTAATAACTCGATCAACAGCGAGGAAGATATTACGGATAATTACGATATTGCCCTGCTCGGCAATATACCCGATTTTGCAAGCGCAAAATCAAAGGAATACAGCGCATACAAAAAGGGAGGATATCAAAATGCCGGATATTAAAAACGCCGCCGCGGCAGCGCCTGTTAAAAAAGTGCCGTTTGCCGTTTCGGAAGCATATAAAAATATACGAACCAATTTGGTTTCAATACTTGCAAGGCAAGGCAATAAGGTTATCGCCGTATCAAGTCCCAACGCTTCCGAAGGAAAATCAACCACCGCCATAAATACGGCAATTTCGCTTTCACAGCTTAATAAAAAGGTAATTTTAATAGACGCAGACGCGCACCGTCCCAGCCTTCACAACAAATTAAGGCTTGACAACAAAAACGGTCTTATGGACGTAATTAACGGCATTACGGATATTGATGCTACGGTTAAAAAATACAATACATATCTTGATATACTTACCGTAGGTAATATTCCCCAAAACCCGACTGAGGTTTTCGATTCCGTAGGTTTTGACGTTTTTTTAACCGCCGCTAAGGAAAAGTACGATTATGTTATAATTGATACTCCGCCCGTAAATCTGCTTTCGGACGCTTCTATAATTTCTCAAAAATGCGACGGACTTGTTCTTGTTGTAAGAGCCGGAATTACCACACATTCAATGCTTAAGCGCTCGCTTTCCGCCCTTAAAATGCTTGATATAAACATTATCGGCATTATTCTGAACGGCACGGGCAACACATCAAAGCGTTATTATAAGGATTATTACAAAGCATATAAAAAGTAACTGTGTTAAAAGCCGGACAATTTTATAAAGTCCGGCTTTAGTTGTTTGAAGGGAGGAATTAAAAATGCTGCTTGATATACATTCCCATATATTACCCGCTGTGGACGACGGCGCCTTTGATATAAGCGAATCGTTAAGGCTGTTAGAGGCTATGCGGCTTCAGGGAATAACCGACGTTATAGCAACGCCGCATTTTTATCCTCTTGACGATAATTTTAACGAATATAAGGAAAGAATAAGCAACGCCTATAACCTCTTAATCAAAGAAACCGAAAATAAAAATTTGCCGCGTATTTTTGTCGGCAGCGAAGTGCTGTATTACCGATATATCGGCACAAGCGAAACCGTGTATGAGCTTTGCCTTAATCGGTCGCAATATCTGTTGCTTGAGCTTACCGACGAGTGTATATGCAAGGAATTTTTTGATGATATTGATAATCTGGTAAACAAACAGCGTATAATACCTATTATAGCCCATCTTGAAAGATACCGTAACGCCAGAAACTATAAAAAACTGTTAAAATACATTAAAGATAACGGTATTTTGGCGCAGATCAACGCTTCCTCGCTCCTTTCTCAAAGCAGCCGCAGGGCAACCGAAAGGCTGATTAAAGGCGGTTACGTTAATTTTATCGCTACCGACGCGCATTCTATGAAATCCCGCCCTCCTATGATGAAGCCGGCGCTTGAATATATTGCCGAAAATATAGGCGCGGAATATGCAAGCGGCTTTATAAGAAATTCGCAAATACTGCTTGAAAAAATAACCGGAGATAATATATGATATCAGATAAGCTTACCGTAAACAATATAAACAGCCTTGAATTTATAACCTTTCCGCATTTTACCGCCTGCAACAAGGTACGCCATATTTTTTCCACAAGACTGGGCGGAGTAAGCCGCGGCAGATATTATTCTATGAATTTAAGCTTTACAAACGGCGACGACCGCGAAAACGTACTCGAAAATTACCGCCGCTTGTGCAGTGCCGCGGGTATTGACGTTAATCACCTTGTTTTAAGCAGACAAACCCACACCGACAATATACGCGCGGTAACCTCTGCCGATTGCGGAACGGGAATTTTTAAAGAGCCGTTTTGCGACGTTGACGGTCTTATTACAAACGAAAGCGGCGTTGCGCTTGTAACGCAATACGCCGATTGCACTCCCCTACTATTTTGCGACCCCGAAAAAGGCGTTATTGCTTCGTCGCACGCAGGCTGGCGCGGCACCGCTAAACGAATAGGTGAAAAAACGGTTGATAAAATGGTGGCAGACTACGGCTGCAAGCGTGAAAACATTATTGCCGCAATAGGTCCCTGCATAGGCAAATGCTGCTACGAGGTTGACGATCCGGTAGCCGACGCACTGAAAAACATACCCTACCTTGATACCGATAAGGTACTTTTCAAAAAGGAAAACAACAAATATATGCTTGACCTTGCCGCCACCAATAAACAGATACTTTTGCACGCCGGAATTAAGGAAAGCAACCTTGATATAACCGACCTTTGCACCTGCTGCAACAGCGATGAATTGCACTCGCACCGTGCCACACACAGAGAACGCGGCAATTTGGCAATGATTATTGAGTTAAAATAGCCAAAATACATTTTCAGATTTGTATTGTTTTTATTTAACAAAACAAATCTGAATTTTTTGCAAAAAAACACTTTACAACTTTATCGTAATGAAGTATAATAACAACATCAAATTTAAAACCTAAAGGGGAAATCAAAAATGAAAAAGTTAATTGCACTGTTAATGAGCGTATGTATGCTCGCCGTATTCGCCGGCTGCGGAAGTAAGGATTCTTCAAAATCAGACAGCGAGTACATAAAGGAAAAAGGTAAGCTTGTTGTAGGTATTACCGATTTTAACCCGATGGATTACGAAGAGACCAAGGGCAGCGGCAAATGGATCGGATTTGACGCCGATATGGCTAAGAAGTTTGCAGAGAGCCTCGGCGTTGACGTAGAGTTTGTTGAGATCGACTGGGACAACAAAATTATGGAGCTTGACGCTAAAAGCATCGACTGCGTATGGAACGGTATGACGATCTCAAGCGAGGTTAAGAACGGTATGTCGGTTTCAAACGCTTACTGCAAGAACACACAGGTTGTAGTTGTTAAAAAGGAAGTTGCCGATAAATACCAAACGGTTGAAAGCATTAAAGACTTAAAGTTTGCAGCCGAGGCAGGCTCCGCAGGCGAAGCCGCTCTTAAAGCCCTTAACTACAACGTAACGGCTGTTACCGCACAGGTAGACGCGCTTATGGAAGTAAACGCCGGCACATCTGACGCCGCGGTTATCGACCTTCTTATGGCGGGCGCAATGGTAGGCGAAGGCACAAGCTATGAAAACCTTGCTTACACGGTAGGCGTTGCAGAGGAAGAGGATTACGGCGTAGGCTTCAGAAAAGGCTCTGACCTTACCGAAAAGCTTAACCAGTTCTTTAAGGACTCCTACAGCGACGGTTCAATGCTTGAAATTGCCAAAACCTACGGCGTTCAGGAATCCGTAATCGAACAGAAATAATTAAGAGTGCATTGCACAGGCAGAGGGCATATCCTCTCTGCCTGCTTTGTGCTGTTTATCAGTAAAGGATTTATATATGTTTCAAACCGTAATTAAAACTCTTTTCGAGGGCTTTGGCACCACACTGCAAATATTTTTCTTCACGCTTTTAGGCGCCCTGCCGCTCGGTCTTATAATCGCATTCGGCTCCATGTCTAAATTTATGCCGCTTAAAGGTCTTGTAAAAACCGTTGTTTGGGTAATTCGCGGTACTCCCCTTATGCTGCAATTGCTTGTTATATATTACGGACCCGGCCTTTTATTGCATAATAATATATGGGGCGGCGGAAACGGCGGCAGAATGACCGCCGTGCTTACGGCGTTTATAATTAACTATGCCTGCTATTTTTCAGAAATTTACCGCGGAGGAATAGAAAGCATAGCAAAAGGTCAGACCGAAGCAGGTCTTGTGCTCGGTATGACCAAAAGTCAAATATTTTTCAAAGTAATTCTCCTTCAGGTTATAAAGCGCATAGTTCCCCCTATGAGCAATGAAATTATCACACTTGTAAAGGATACGTCGCTTGCGCGCATAATCGCCGTTTACGAGCTTATCTGGAGCGGTCAGACCTTTATTAAGGGCGCGGCGATAATTTGGCCGCTGTTCTTTACGGGCGTTTTCTATCTTGTTTTTTGCGGTATACTTACAATACTTTTCGGGCTTATTGAAAAAAAGCTCGCTTATTTTAATGCGTGAGGTGAGCCTATGTCTGTATTAGAGGTTAAAAACATAAAAAAGAGCTTCGGTAAAACCGAGGTGCTTAAAAGCATAGGCTTTTCGCTTGAAAAGGGCGAGGTGCTTTCTATAATCGGCTCGTCGGGCAGCGGCAAAACAACGCTGCTTCGCTGCATTAACTTTCTCGACTTTGCCGACGGCGGCACAATAACCGTAAACGGGAAAACGGTTTTTAACGGCGATTTGGATAAAAAGCTTACCGACGCCGAAATCAGAGACAACCGCCTGCATTTCGGGCTTGTATTTCAGTCGTTTAACCTGTTTCCGCAGTACAGCGTGCTGAAAAACGTGATGCTTGCCCCTACCCTTTTAAAGCGCGGTAGTACTGAAGAAATACGCAAAAAGGCAGAAGCGCTTATAGCGCGCGTGGGGCTTAGCGAAAAAATGAATAACTACCCGTGCGAGCTTTCGGGCGGTCAGCAGCAGCGCGTTGCGATTGCGCGCGCATTGGCGCTTGAGCCGGATATACTTTGCTTTGACGAGCCCACAAGCGCGCTCGACCCTGAGCTTACGGGCGAGGTTTTAAGGGTTATTAAGGACCTTAAGGCCGCGGGCAGCACAATGATAGTTGTAACCCACGAAATGGAATTTGCAAAAAACGTTTCCGATAAGGTGCTCTTTATGTCCGAAGGCGTAATTGAGGAATACGGCACGCCCGAAGAGGTATTCGGCTCGCCCAAATCGGAAAAGACAAAAAGCTTTTTAAATAAATCGCTTGAAAGCTTTTAGGAGAAAAAATTATGTCGCTTAACAAAGTAAACGAAGAAATGATAAACGATTTGTACGACCTTATACTCTCGCTTAAGGATAAGCAGGATTGCCGCGACTTATTTTCGGATATGTGCACCAATAAAGAGGTTGAGCAAATGGCGCAGCGAATAAGAGCCGCACGCCTTTTGCTTGAGGGCAAGACATATAACGAGGTTATTGACGAAACCGATATATCCTCTGCCACACTATCCCGCGTTTCGCGCTGCGTACAGTACGGCAGCGGATATAAGCGGCTTGTTGAATATAAAAAATAAAAAGCAAAGCCACAAAGCACGGCTGTGCTTTGTGGCTTTGCTTGCCTTTTGCAGAAAAACGGCGCAAACAGGTTTTACCTGTTTGCGCCGCAGTCTGTCGAAAAAGTCCAGTAAAAGCTGGGCTTTTTCGCATATATATGG
>ERZ808240.106-NODE-106-length-109314-cov-11.533988_pt1 | contig 109314 bp, 115 predicted proteins | sample MGYA00521084_ERZ808240 | MGnify/ENA primary metagenome ERZ808240 (study PRJEB31516, sample SAMN03275571) | gut metagenome | biome: mammalia-associated habitat; material: feces | host: Papio cynocephalus | place: Kenya | collected 2012-08-06 ...
CTTATTCACGAGAAGATTTTTTAGCATTTTTGCTATTGGCTCTTTTTGAAGATTTTCTGTTCATATCAGAACCTGCTTCTGTGTTTGAGTTTGTCTTACTTGAACAATTTCTAGTGTTTGCACAATCTCTTGTGTTTTGTTTGCTAGACTTGTTTCTTCCAAACATATAGTTTTACCTCCTTTGCAAAGCAATCTTTTGCTTTGACATTTATAGTTTGTGAACTTATTTTTGTTTTATACACTTTTTATTTGATTTTGTTAATAATTTCGTGTAATGTATATGTGTAAAAGTAGGGGGGTGATTTTTTTGACAGATTTAGAAATAGCAAATAGTGTAAAATTAAATAACATTAGAAAAATTGTAAAAAAACTTCACTATAAAGGTGATGCAATTTTTTATGGAAATTATAAGGCAAAATTACCTATAAAGTATGGCAAGAAAAAGGGTAAGCTTATATTGGTCACCGCTATAAATCCAACCAAAATGGGTATAGGTAAAACCACAGTTGCAATAGGACTTGCCGATGCACTTAATAAGTTAAAAAAGAGATGTACACTTGCATTAAGAGAACCATCGCTTGGACCAGTTTTTGGAATAAAAGGTGGAGCAACTGGTGGCGGATATAGTCAAATTGCTCCAATGGAAGATATTAACTTACATTTTAATGGCGATTTTCATGCAATAACAAGTGCAAACAACTTACTTTGCAGTTTGATAGATAATCATATTTATCAGGGTAATAGTCTTAATATTGATGAAAATAGAATACTTTTTCACAGATGTGTTGACCTTAATGACAGAGCATTAAGAGAAGTAACAGTTGCTCAAGGCGAAAAGAACGGAGTGGAAAGAAAAGATTATTTCACAATAACTGCGGCAAGCGAAATTATGGCAATTATGTGTCTTGCAACAGATTTTGAAAATTTAAAAGAAAGGCTAGGGAATATTGCTGTTGCATATAGCAAAGATAACAAACTAATTTATGCTCGTGATTTAAAAGCCGTTGATAGTATAGCAATACTTCTAAAAGACGCATTCATACCAAATTTAGTTCAAACACTTGAAAAAACACCTGCACTTGTGCATTTGGGACCATTTGCAAATATTGCACATGGTTGCAATAGCATTATCGCAACAAAAATGGCACTATCTTATAGTGATTATGTCGTAACAGAAGCAGGTTTTGGAGCAGACCTTGGAGCAGAAAAATTTTTTGATGTAAAATGCAGGGTTGGCAACTTGCATCCAAATGCTGTGGTAATTATTGCAACAATAGGTGCATTAAAACTTCATGCTGGAGTTAAGTATGAAGACCTAAAAACAGAAAATATTGAAGCTGTAAAATTGGGTATGGCAAACTTATATTCACATATCAACACAATCTATAACGAGTTTAAACTGCCATTTGTTGTAACACTAAACAAATATGAAACCGACACCCCAGATGAAATAATGACAGTCGTTAGAGAACTTGAAAAAATGGATATAAAGTGCGTAGTTAATGATGCATGGGGAAAGGGTGGCGATGGCTGTATGGAACTTGCAAAAGCTGTATTGTTTGCTAGTGAACTTGATAGTTTACACTTTGATTATATTTATACACTTGATGAAAAAATTGAAAGTAAAATAAAGAAAATTGCAACCGAAGTGTATGGTGCAAGCGGTGTAATTTATACCAATAAGGCAAAAGAACAAATAAAAGAAATCAAAAGGTTAAAGTATGACAAATTGCCAATTGTAATAGCAAAAACTCAATACAGTTTGTCTGATAACCCAAAACTTTTAAACAAACCAAAAGGTTTTAAAATCACAATTAGTGATATTGAACTAAAAACAGGCGCTGGCTTTATTGTTGCCATTGCTGGGAATATGCTCCTTATGCCGGGGTTAGGTAAGATCCCAAATGCTGTAAAAATGAAAATTGACAAAGACTATAATATTAGTGGTTTGTTCTAAAAAAATATGCTATCAAAGTGATAGCATATTTTTTATTCTTCTGTTGTATCGGTGTCTTTTTCAACTTTAAATTGTTCAAATGAAAATTGTATTTTTGCAAAACTTGTTTCATCTTTCAAACTTTCAGGTATGTTGACATCAAAGACTTGTGAAACAAAGTCATCGGATTTTAGGTCAATTTGAATTATTGTTTGAGTTTTTATTATTGTTTGAGTTTCTTCTTCATCAACAATTGTTGTTATGGTATAAGATAAGTTTACAACTGCAAAAATAGGCTCTCGATAGTTTAATGCAGTAACAATATCGGTAATTTCAAAATCTTTTGTATCCATTTCTGTTGTTGACAAAATTGTTGTTTGAAAGTCGTATGTTTGCCCAATGCTTACATCAATATTCATATCAACAATGCTAGATGCCAAACTATATTCTTGATCAAATGTAATGCCTTTTAGTGTAACGAGTTCCAACTTTGGACAATCAAAAATCGCAATGTATGTTCCTGCCGTATCTTTGCTTACTTCAAATTTGTAAACTGAATCGTATGAAACAATAACATTATTTTTCATCCATGCCAAAAATTCATAGTTTTCTTTTGGTACAGCCTTTATTTCTGCTTCTGACTTTTCTTTGTATGTGTTTGTTCCATAAACTGTTCCATAGTTTGCATACCAAACATTTACAATAACATTGTAATCTTTTAGATTGTCATCACATCCAAACATTGTCAAACTTGCACATACAATCAAAACAAAGGAAAGCACTTTGCAAAAAAAATTCTTCATATTTTCTCCATAGTTAATTTAACATTATTGCAAATTTATGTCAAATAATGTTTGCACAAAAAATGAAAATTTATTACAAAATCTAATTATTTTTTATGAGTAATTTACCTTTTACTGCATAAAATAAATTGACTAAAGGGGATGTCATGTGGGAATTTTGCATAAGTGTGGATAAAAATAAATATGAAGTAAAAAACTTTATGTATGAAAAGTGTATAGCGTTTATGAATGAGTATTCTGGTGTTGCTACTATTGATGAAAATCAAATGTCATATAATATACTTTTGGCAATAAATGAATATGAAAAAAACAGATTAACAATTTTTTTGCGAAATTTAATAGACGAAGTAATATGTTTTTTCTATAAAAAAGATTTCTTATGCGCAAATTTGATAATCAACATTCAAGACGAAATGACAAAACAAGCATTTATATTTTCACTTTTATATTTTGATAAGGAAACCGATAAATTTATTGTAAACAAGTACCTAAATTTTGACAAAAAACTGGATTTGGATGGCTTTTACAATTTCAGATTAACCGGTTTAAAAGACAAGTGGCGAGAACTTATTGATATTGCAAATCAAAATGAAATTTACCTTTATAGTGATGACACTTTTACTGAACTAATAAAGTTTTTAATAGACAATTTGGAAATCCAAAGTGATGTCATAAATATTATGCAAAAGGGCAATTCTTATGCTATTTATGACTCAAATTTTAACCTTGTAGATTTCTACAAAGAAGCAAACGAAGACGATGGAAATATTATGGCAGAGATAATCACCATGTGCCCAAAAAATATAAACATCTATTGCAGTGAAATAATGCCAAACAAACTAAAAAATCTTATATGCAAGTTATTTGAAAAAAGAGTTAAATTTATCTCAAAAATTAACTAAATTGACTATTGACGATACAAAAAACATATAGTATAATATAAACTGAAAGTTAGGTTTTAGGAGATTATATTATGAGATATGTATTGGATGAAGAATATGACACAATTTTGTCAAACTATGATGACATATATGACGGATTGGATATCGTAGAAATTTTGCAAGCAGACAATGACACAATAAAAGATTGGTTTACACTTGAATATAGAGATTTGTTTGAACAAGTAAAGAACAAAGCCTCTATGTGTGGAAAAACTCGTGCGCAAGTGTCATACAGCATTCTAAAATTGAGAAGATTGCTCGCAAATATGCAAAAAAGCAAGATAACAAATGTTGTCGGTGGAATAACATATAGAGGCAATGACTATAATGAACAATTCCCAAAATTTAGAGCACAAAACCCTGATGTTGTACCAACAATAAAAACAGTTAACAAAATCAGAGTAAAAGCACTTGTTGCATATGCTCAAATTAATAACACAAAAGACTTAAGGTCATTAAGGGCATCTCTTATGAAAAAGTTAAAATTAAGTGAACCACAAGCAACTTATTTAACAAATCTATATAGAGAAATGTTAACAAGAAGCGAAATAAATGGTTACTCAGAAAAAGGTGACATGGGAAGAATTTTGTAAAAAATAGTTGACAATATAAGTAAATTGTGATAATATCGCATCGTAAAAGCAGAAGATTTGACTTCTCACCAACCAAGTTTACTTCGGTTGTGTAAAACATTTATATTTGATGTTTTATTTAAGTGAAAGCAAATTTTGGCTTTCACTTATTTTCATTTAGGAGGATATAACAATTTTTAAGGAACTTCTTATCAACGAACAAATAAACACAAGTGAGGTTAGACTCATTGGTGCAAATGGGGAACAATTAGGAATTGTCCCAACATCAAAGGCTCGTGAAATGGCTTCAAAAGAGGGGCTTGACCTTGTTTTAATGTCATCATCAACAACTCCATATGTTTGCAAAATTATGAACTATGGTAAGTACAAATTTGACACAATAAAAAAGGAAAAGGAACTCAAAAAAAATCAAAAGGTTATCAATGTAAAAGAAATTCAACTTTCAATGACAATTGATACTCACGACTTGGAAGTAAAAGCAAAGCATGGACTAAGATTTTTGTCATCAGGTGACAAGGTAAAAGTTGTGCTTCGTATGAAAGGCCGTCAACAAGCATACACAAAAAACGCAATCGAAGTTGTTAAATCTTTTTACAATATGCTTTCAGAAGTTGGTACTTATGATAAAGAACCAGAAGTCGTTGGAAGAAATGTAATATTGATTATATCACCAAAAAAGTAATTATAAAGGAGAAGGTTATGCCAAAATTAAAATCACACAGTGGTGCAAAAAAGAGATTCAAAGTCACAAAATCTGGAAATCTCAAATTCGCTAGAGCAAATAGAGGACACTTCCTTGCAAAGAAAGCTCAAGCAAGAAAAAGAAAATTAAGAAAAGGTGGTTATCTTTCAGGAAAGCAAGAAAAGAATGCAAGAAAGATGATTAACGCATAAGGAGCAAGAATATGAGAATTAAAAGATCAGTTAATGCACTCAAAAAAAGAAGAGCAATATTAAAACAAGCAAAAGGTTATAGAGGAGCAAAATCAAAATTATACAGAGTTGCTCGTCAAGCAGTTATGAAAAGTGGTCAATATGCTTATGTTGGCAGAAGACAAAAGAAAAGAAATTTCCGTTCACTTTGGATAACAAGAATAAATGCAGCTTGCAGATTAAACGATATTTCATATAGCAAGTTTATGCATGGTTTAAAGGCAAACAAAGTTGACCTTAACAGAAAAGTCCTTGCTGATATGGCAGTTAATGACCCACAAGGTTTCGCATCATTAGTTGCAACAGCAAAAAAGAGCAAGTAATTGTATAATAAAAAGTTATCAAAATTTTATTGATAACTTTTTTTCTATCATAATCACTTTGATTTTATTAAATATTTATGTATAATGTTAGTATGATAATTTCGGTTAAAAATGATTTTGTAAAGCAATTGAAATCATTAAAACAAGAAAAGGATATTTTGTGTTTAGACAACCCAAAACTTATTGCTGAGGCGATAAGTGATGGTTGGCAAATTTTGCATATAATAAAAACTGAAAAATTTAGACACTGTTTTTCAGACGATGATATTTTAGTTAGCGAAAATGTGCTAAACCTATTCACAAACACAAAAACAAGTCAGGGGGTTGTTGCATTTGTAAAGCAAAAAAAACTTGAACTTGCAATGCCAAAGGGCGACTTTTTGATTCTGGATAATGTGCAAGACCCAGGGAATGTTGGAACACTTATACGAACAGCAGTTGGAGCAAATTTCTTGGATATATATCTAATCAATTGCGCAAGCGTCTGCCTTGATAAAACTGTTCGTAGCACAATGGGTGCATTGTTTAAATGCCGAGTTTATGAAGTCAAAGATGATTTTTTGGACACACTAAAAAGTTGGAATAAAAGAATTTTTATAACAACGATGCAAGGTAAAAATATCTATGATGTTCCTTTCCCGAAAAATATCGGTTTGGTAATTGGGAATGAAGGTCATGGGGTAAGTGAAAAGTTGCAAAAAATTGCAACAGACAATGTTTCACTGCCAATGCAAAATAACTTGGAAAGTTTAAATGCTGGAACAAGTGGAAGTATTATGATGTATCAAATAACATATGGAGGGAAAAATGTCAGGTCATAGTAAATGGAATAATATAAAAAGAACAAAAGAAAAAACAGATGCCCAAAGGGGTAAAATCTTTACAAAAATAGGTCGTGAAATTGCAGTTATTGTAAAACAAGGTGGAAGCGATCCAAACACAAACTCAAAATTAAAAGATGCCATTGCAAAAGCAAAGGCAAACAATATGCCAAATGATTCTATTGAAAGGTCAATCAAAAAGGCCGCAGGCGAACTTGGTGGAGTAAATTATGAAGCAATAACCTATGAAGGCTATGGTGTTGGTGGAAGTGCTGTTATAGTTGAATGCTTAACAGATAACAAAAATAGAACAGCAGGCGATGTTCGTCATGCTTTTGATAAGCATGGTGGGAGTCTTGGTTCAACAGGTTGTGTAAGTTATTTGTTTAACAGAAAAGGTCAAATCATTATAGAAAAAAACGCAAATACAGATGTTGATATGGTAATGCTTGATAGTCTTGATTGTGGTGCAGATGATATTGTTGAATGTGATGATATTATTGAAATATACACATCTCCAAATAGTTTTGATAGTGTAAAGGAAGCTTTGGAACAAAAAGGATATTCATTCCTTTCAAGCGAAGTTTCAATGCTACCTGACAACTATATTGACCTTGATGATGCAAAGCTTGAACAATTTCAAAAGATGCTTGATGCATTAAACGATTTGGATGATGTGCAAGAAGTTTATCACAATGTAAATAATGTGGAAGAGTAGCAATGAGGATTTTGGGAATTGACCCTGGCTATGGAATTGTTGGTTGGGGACTTATTGATGCTGATAATGGGATACAGGTAATTGATTATGGGGTTGTTTCAACCCCAAAAGAACTTACACTTCCTGAAAGATTGGAAGTTATTTACAGTTCAATTCAAAGTTTGATAAATTCTTACAAACCAGATGTTATGGCAGTTGAGGAATTGTTCTATTTTAAAAATCAAACAACAGTGATACCGGTTGCTGAAGCAAGAGGGGTTATTCTTCTTTCTGCAAGAATGTGCAAACTCCCAATTTTTGAATACACGCCACTTCAAATTAAACAGGCGTTAACAGGTTTTGGAAGGGCAGAAAAGGCACAAGTACAATATATGGTAAAAACTTTGTTAGGACTAGAAAAAGTCCCAAAACCAGATGATGCTGCCGATGCTTTGGCTGTTGCAATTTGTCATAGCCAAATAAACCCAAGACTAAACGATAATTTTGTGTAAGGTGAAAAATGATTAGTTATATAATTGGTAAAGTTACCGAAAAAGAAGAAAATATGATTGTTGTTGAATCAAATGGCATTGGTTATGAAATTCAAGTGTCTTCTTACACAGCAAATTCTATTGAATTTGACAACGAATATGTAAAAATTTTAACATATATGCAAGTAAAAGAAGATGGAATATGTCTTTATGGTTTTATAAGCAAAGAAGAAAAAAATATGTTTTTAAAACTTATATCAGTTAGTGGAATTGGCCCAAAAATGGCAATAGGCATACTTTCTGGTGTAACAATTCCAGAACTTATTAATGCAATATTAAGTCAAGATGTAAAAATGCTTTGCACAATTAAAGGTCTTGGCAAAAAAACGGCAGAAAGATTGCTTGTTGAATTAAAAGACCAAACAATGCCAAATGTTAATGTTGTAAGCAATGATAATTTGAATTATAACGCAATAGACCAAGTAACGGATGCCTTGGTTAGTCTTGGTGTTGGCAAAAATGAAGCATACAGACTTGCCAAAGATAATGCTGAAAATGGTTTAAGCGTTGAAGAAATTATAACAAAATGTTTAAGGGGAATGGGTAACTAATGGCAGAAGAAAATAGATTTATAACAAGCACAAAAAACTCAAGTGATTTGGAAATAGAAAATTCTCTTCGCCCAAGAACGATGGTCGATTATGTTGGACAAGAGAAGATAAAAAAGACACTTGAAGTTTATATACAAGCAGCAAAAAAGAGAAACGACACTTTGGACCATATACTTTTGTATGGACCTCCAGGACTTGGGAAAACTACTCTTTCGCATATTATTGCAAATGAAATGGGAGCTCAATTAAAAATCACGTCAGGACCAGCGATTGAGCACGCTGCTGACCTTGCTGCAATTGTCACAAACCTTAATAAAGGTGATGTGCTTTTTATTGATGAAATTCACAGATTGAATAAGTCTGTTGAAGAAATTTTGTACCCTGCAATGGAAGATTTTGCACTTGATTTTATTGTTGGAAAAGGCCCAAGTGCAAAGAATATGCGTTTAAAAATTCAACCTTTCACTCTTATTGGTGCAACAACAAGGGCAGGAATGGTAACAGGTCCACTTCGTGATAGATTTGGCGTTATTTGCAGGTTGGAAATGTACACACCAGAAGAATTGCAAATAATAATAAAACGCTCAAGCAAAATACTTGGTATTGAAATTGATGATGATGCAAGTTTGTGTTTGGCAAGAAGAAGTCGTGGAACACCAAGACTTGCGAATAGAATTCTAAAAAGAGTTCGTGACTTCGCTGAGGTTTTGGGCGAAGGGAAAATAACTTTGCAAATTGCTGAACAATCACTAAAACTTATGGAAATTGACGAATTTGGACTTGATTTTGTTGATAGACGAATTTTGGAAAGCATAATCAAAAAATTTGGTGGTGGTCCAGTTGGACTTGACACACTTTCAGCATCAACAGGGGAAGATAATGCTACCATTGAAGATGTTTATGAACCTTATTTATTGCAATTAGGCTTTATTGCAAGAACAAACCGTGGTAGAGTTGCACTTCCAAAGGCTTATGAGCATTTAGGTATTCCACTTGATGAAAAGAAAAGAGAAGAATTAAGTGTATATGATACAACAAAAAAAGAGTAGTGATACTCTTTTTTTATGCTTTAAGATATTCTCGTATGTCGTTGTAACATTTTTCTTCAAAGGCAAGAAGGTCTTTGCAAAGTGCCAAAATATCATCATCAATGTCTTTTGTATTTTTTGCGTGTTTATACAATTTTATTGTACCCCTAACTGTTCCAAGCAAAAATAATTCTGCAATATGCGAAGATGATTTGTTAAACATTGTGTTAATACTTATTGAAGAAATAAGTATAACTTTCATCACAAAGTTATTGTCTTTAAGTTGCACTTCTTTGTTTGATGCCAAATCTTGACATTTGTTTTTAAAGTCAAGATACCCTTGCTCTTGCTGTTTCATAAGTTGTTTCAGTTTGCTACTTCTAAACTTTGGAAACATATCTTCTATGGACTGTATTGCGGTTTGAATATTTTTGTATATCAAAATTAAATATTGTTCGTTGGTCATATTAACTCCTTTTTTGTTAGTATAACAATTTGTATCAAAAATATGCGTTTAAAAATATATAAGTTTAAAGTATATTTTTTTTATTTTAAAACACTTTAAATATATGAAATTAAGCACAAAAATTTATATTGTATTATTTTTGATAACTCTTGTTGGTGGACTTGTTACATCATCGCATTTGTTGTCGGCAATTTCGGTTGTTGATGGCGAAATTATTTTTTCAATGAGCACGCTTTCTTGGGTTTGTCTTTGTTTTAATATTGTAAATTTTGTATTAGGGAACATTTTGTATTTTAGATTTTTAAAAACAAGAAAATATAATTCGATGTTGTTTTTTGCCACAGCACCACTAATGATAACATTTGGAGGTATAGTATTTGCATTGTCAAGTTTGAATAACTTGTCAGGGAAGGTTGTCAAAATTGTAAAAACGGCATTGAATGTAAAAACAACAAACAATAATAACTATATTTGGATAGGTGTTTCCTTGATAGTTTTATTGATAATATTATTTGTAACATTTTCCTTGCTTGCAAAGCCTGTAAAAAAGGTGGAACAAGCGACAAAAAGATTATCCTTTGGCGAAGTTAAAGATAATATCAATATCGGTGGAAATAAACAGTTTTTGGAAATTGAAAATTCTTTAAACAAGATAAATGATACATTCAAGAAAAAAGATGAAATGATAAGACAAACAAACCTTGAATATCAAAAAATTGTACCAAAACAAATATTAAAATTTTTGGGCAAAAAGAGTGTTTTGGAACTTGAACTAGGTAGTCAAGTAAAAAAGGTTGCAACAACAATGTTTTGTAGCATAAAAAATAAAGGCGAAATCTCTCAAAGCGTGTCACTTGAAGAAAATTTTAACTATATTAACTCATATCATAGTGTTGTTTCACCAATTATAAGAAAATTTGGTGGATTTATTGACAAATATATTAATGATGGCATTTTTGCAGTTTTTGCAAGTCCAGAGAGTGCATATTCATGCTCTTTGCAAATAACAAAAACAATAAATCAAAAGAATTTGGAACAAAGCAATAACTTGGCAATAGAACTCTCACTTGCAATCCACACAAGTGAAATAATATTTGGGATTGTTGGCGATGAAACTCAAAAATCTCCAACAGTTATTTCAAATAGCATTGATATATTGAATAAAATTAATGATATAAATAATGTTTTTGGTTCAACTCTTATTGTAACAAAAGATTTTTTAAGCAATTTGCAGTCGTCTTATAAATTTATGTATAGATATATAGGTAATGTTGGCGTTGATAATAGCAAAGATATACTATCAATTTTTGAATGTTTGGATGTTTATCCAAGGCAAAAGCGTGACAAACTGACAAAATTTCATATTGAATTTGAAAACGCTGTTAGATACTTCGTTAATGGAAAATACGAACTTGCAAGAGATGTATTTGAAAAGGTTTATAAAAAAGAAAAAGATGACAAAGTATGCTATATTTTTTATAACAAGTGTTGTGAAAATCTTGACGGCAAGTGTATAAATTTACATGAGTAATCTTTTAAACAATTTTTGCATAAAATAATGCTAGGAAGTGTTATGTTAACAAGTTCATTTTTGGAACTTAGGTGCAAAGAAGTTGTAAATGTTGTCGATGGCAGAAAGTTAGGTCATATTGTCGACATTATTTTTGACTTGCCAACGGGACAAATAACAGGCTTAGTTGTTCCGGGAGATAAGAACTTTTGGAATGTTTTTAAGGGCGGGAGTGAAATATTTATTCCATACAACCAAATATGTAAAATAGGTGATGATACTATTCTTGTTGAATTATATTCAAACACAGGAAGAACAAACAATACAATTACTTTTTCAAAAGATACAAAAAAGAATTAAATACTTGTAGACAATTATAAATTTTTATTGTATAATACATTATATTGCGATGGAGAAAACAAATGAAGTGCATATATTGTGGTAATGATGAAAGTAAAGTAATTGACTCAAGATTGTCAAATGAAACAAATTCAATAAGAAGGCGAAGAGAATGTCTTGCTTGCAAAAAGCGTTGGACTACATATGAAACAGTTGAAACATCATCAGTTTTGGTAATAAAGAAAAATGGTGCAATTCAACCTTTTGACAAGAATAAAATTATGAATGGAATTTTAAAGGCGTGCGAAAAACGACCTGTTGGACTTGTTGAAATAGAAACAATTGCAAACGATATTGAAAAGGAACTAAAAGACGATATGGTTTCAGAAATTGAATCCGTAAAAATTGGCGATATGGTTTTAAGTATGCTAAAACCTTTGGACAAAATTAGTTATGTTCGTTTTGCTTCAGTGTTCAAACAATTTGACGATACAAGCAAATTTATTGAGTTTTTGCTCAAAGATTAACATATAAAAATATTAGTCTTCATACATTATTGTATGGAGATTTTTTTAACGCTTGATAATGCAAAACTAAAGAAAGAATATAAAATTGTAAATCTTTGCAAAAATATTGATATAAGCACAAAAACAAGACTTTTTGAACTTGGCTTTTTACCAAATCAAAAAGTAAAGGTTATATCAAAATCAATAAGTCAGGGAGTATTGCTGGTTGAAATTAACTCTGTTGCTTTGTCAATTCGGAAAAAAGAAGCAAGTTGTGTGGTGATCAAATGAAAGAAATTTTGTTTGTTGGTAACCCAAATGTTGGCAAAACAACACTTTTTAACACACTTACATTTTCAAATGCAAAGACCGGGAATTTCCATGGGGTTACTGTTAATGAAAAGGTAAAAATGGTAAATTTTTATGGAGAAGAATTTAGGTATGTGGACTTGCCGGGAATATATAGTATGACACCAAACTCTTATGAGGAAGAAGTTAGTATAAACTATATTTTGTCACACCCAGATGCTAATATTGTTGTTGTGACTCAAAGTAATGCTTTGCAAAAAAATCTACTCCTATTGAAAGAACTATGCGAACTTGAAAGAAATATAATCTTGTTTGTAAACAAAATGCCAAATGGTGGTATTTTTGACATAAAAAAACTTGAAGAAAATTTGAAAATAAAGGTCATTTTTGCCAATGCAAAAAATAAAAATGAAACGGAAAAACTAAAAGAAAGTATATTTAAAAATGAATTTTGCAGTAATAAAATAAATATTAAATTTGATTCAAATTTATTGAATTTTAAGAATAAAATAACCAAAAATAATTTACCAAAAAATATACTGAACTTCTTTATTTATAAGGCATATAGTGGGTCAAAATATTATCAAAAAAAATTAAATATAAAAGAAGAAGATTTTTATTTTAATGACGAAAATGATAATTATTTACAAAATAATTTAATAGAAAAATATGATTACATCAAAACAATTTTACAAAAATCAAAATATGTCCAAAAAAGAGTTGTTGGCAGTAGTAAGTTAGACAAAATCTTTTTGAATAAATATCTGTGCTTACCAATTTTTTTGCTTATTATGACTGGTGTTTTTTATTTGACATTTTTCTCGCTTGGTGCGTTTTTATCTGATTGCTTAAGATATTTATTTGTAGAAAAATTAGGCGGAATTTGTGTGCAAAGTTTAAAAAACTGTTGCCAACATATATGGCTTATAGACTTGGTTGATATAGGTATATTTGGTGGTGTTGGCACAATTATCTCTTTTTTGCCACAGGTCGTTTTGTTGTTTTTGGCGTTGGATATTTTGGAACAAAGCGGATATATCTCAAGGCTTGCTTTTATGCTTGATGACACACTAAAAAAGGTTGGACTGTCTGGGAAGAGTGTGTATACACTTATAATGGGTTTTGGTTGTAGCACATCAGCGTGTATGACAGCAAGAACTATGAGTGATAAGAATGCAAAAATAAAGACAGCTATGCTTGCACCATTTATGAGTTGCAGTGCAAAACTTCCTGTTTATGCTGTTATAGGTGGGGCATTTTTTGGTGCAAACAATGTTTGGATAATTGTTTGCCTTTATGTTTTGGGAATAATTATGGCACTACTTTTGAGTTCGATTTTTGAGAATACAACTCTAAAGAGTGGAAATCAAACCTTTATTATGGAATTTCCAGACTACCAAAGAGTGGGCATTAAACAAATTCTAAAAACGATTTGGGATACAGCAAAATCTTTTTTGATAAGAATTGGCTCGTTACTTCTTGTTTTGTCTATTATTGTTTGGGTTTTGGAAAACTTTAGTTTCGATTTCTCATATGTAAAACTTTCAAATAAGGCAAGTATGATTGAGACTTTGGGCAAGTTACTTTCTCCAATTTTTGTACCACTTGGGTTTTCTTCTTGGGGTGTAACTTCGGCACTTCTTGCAGGAATAGTTGCAAAAGAAATAATAATTTCGTCAATTGCAATATTCAATAATGTGTCGTCAAATAATTCAAACTTTATGCAGTCAGTGTCAAATAGCATAAAACTAAATACAAACGTTGTATACTTCACACCGGCAAGTGCTTTGTCCTTTATGGTATTTTGCTTGCTTTATACTCCTTGTGTTTCAACAATGGCTGTACTTGGAAAAGAGATAGGCAAAAAATGGACTGTGGTGTGTGTGTTAATGCAATTCGTTATTGCATATATAACTGCAATGATCACATTTGGATTATTTAATCTTATTGCTTATCTTGGCATAGTTAATTCATTACTTTTGTTATTACTTATAATTTGTATTATTGGAATAATCAGGCGATTATTCGTAAAAAAGAAAAGTAAGAACACAAATATAAAGTGTAATGGTTGTAATAGATGTAAATAATTTTTTACTTTTTGCAAAAACTATGCAATGTAGGTGAATATTATGAATTTGTATTTTGTTATAAGTGGCTGTTCATTCCTTTTAATACTTTTTGGTGTGTTTGAAAATTTGTTAAAGTTCTATAACATAAATAGGTGGCTTGCTTGTGGCGTTATGTTTATATCGTGCGTATTTAGTGTTATATCAAACCTTAAAATAGTTGAAGTGATTCTAAGCCTTAATTTTGTTTTGTATGCAGTCATTTTTGCAATTTACTTCTTAAAGATAAAAAACATAAAAGATTACTTTAAAATGTTTTTTTGCTCACTAATAGTAGTTGCTGTGCTTATGTGCTATAGCGCCTTTGATTTTGCTGATTTTGAGTATAGTTTTGTAGGTATATATGTTTATGTTGCAATTGTTCTAGGTTTTGTTTTTTCATTTATTTCGCCCAACGTAAAAACAACCTTTTGTGGTGCATTGCTGGGCAGTGTTGTTTTTGATGTGGTTTATTGGAAGTTCTTTAATGGATTTGATGGCGAATTGTTTACACTTGTACCAACAAGCACATTAACATTTATCCTTGTTTCAATTTGCAGTTATTGTGTGTTTTGCCGTCTTGTGTGGCTTGCAAAAGGATATAGGAATAAGAAAAAACAAGAAACTACAAATTAAAGGTTTAAAATCTATTGTCTATTTTGCCCAAATATGATATTATTTTTGCGATATAGGAGTACAAAATGACAAAACCTTTAGTTGCAATAGTAGGAAGACCAAATGTTGGCAAAAGTACATTTTTTAATAAAATTTGTGGCAAAAGAATTAGTATAGTAGATGACACTCCAGGTGTCACAAGAGATAGAATATATGGCGATGCTGAATGGTGTGGTCATGAATTTCGTTTGGTTGACACGGGCGGTATTGATCCAAATAGTGATGATGTTTTTCAAGCAAATATTTGTGAACAAGCAAAAATTGCAATAGATCTCGCACAAGTTATTGTCTTTATGGTTGACGGAAGAGATGGTTTAACTCACAAAGACCATGAAGTTGCAGACATGCTTCGCAAGTGTAACAAGCAAATAGTTTTAGTTGTAAACAAACTTGATAACTTTGAAGTTGAAAACTCTTATGAATTTTATGAATTGGGCTTGGGTGAACCATTCCCAATTTCTTGTGAACAAGCAAAAGGTCTTGGTGAAGTGCTTGATGAAATTGTTAAAAACTTTGATAAGTTTGAATCAAATGAAGAACCTGACAGCATAAAGATTGCCATAGTGGGAAGACCAAATGTTGGCAAAAGCAGTATAACAAATAGAATCCTTGGCTTTGATAGAGTTGTTGTTAGTGATGTCGCAGGCACAACCCGTGATGCCATTGAAACAGACTTTGTATACAATAAACAAAAATACACACTAATAGATACTGCTGGTTTAAGAAGAACAAGAAGTTATGAAAAAGAAAGTGTGGAAGGTTACAGTGTTATTAGAACAATGGAAGCAATTGAAAGAGCAGATGTTGTTTTGATTGTCTTTAATGCAACTGAAGAAATATCTGAACAAGATGTAAGAATTGCAGGCTTTGTCCATGATGCAGGCAAACCAAGTGTTGTTGTTATGAACAAATGGGATTTGGTTGAAAAAGACGGAAATACTATAAATGCATATCAAGACAAATTGAAAGATAGTTTGTCATTTATGGACTATTTTAAATCGGTTTACGTTTCTGCACTAACAGGTCAAAGATTGACAAACGTTATAGATATGGCAAAACAAAGTTATGACAATGCGTCAAAGAGAATAAAAACGGGTATACTCAATGAGTTGTTAAGCCAAGCTATCTTGTCAAATGAACCACCATACAGAAATGGTAGAAGATTAAAAATTTCATATATAACACAATTCAAATCAAACCCACCAACATTTATCTTGTTTTGTAATGATGCATCACTTATGCACTTTTCATATTTAAGATACCTAGAAAATAGATTTCGTGAAGCAGTAGATTTTTCTGGCACTCCAATAAGATTTGTAACAAGGTCAAAAGGAGATAAAGAGTAATGCCATTTTATTACTATGTTATTTTGTGCCTAACAGGTTATCTTATGGGGAATGTAAGTTTTGCAAAAATTATTTCAAGACTAAAACATGATGATATAACCAAGCATGGCAGTGGGAATCCCGGCTCAATGAATATGCTACGTACATTTGGCTTAAAAATGGGGCTTTTAACATTATTTCTTGATGCACTAAAAGGTGCAATACCGGCACTACTTGGATTTTTTATGTTTGGCGGGTATTCTTCTGGCGAACTTGCATATATAGGCCTTTATGCAGGGGGAATAAGTGCTGTTGTTGGACATTGCTTCCCAATTGCATCAAACTTTAAAGGTGGAAAGGGTGTCGCAACAACACTAGGTGTGTTTGCAGTCGCTGAACCATATATTGCACTTGGTGCATTTGTTGTATGCTTTTTGTATCTAGTTATTTTTGATTATGGTGCTATTGCATCCTTTATATTTATTACAGCATTAACGCTATATGAGGGCTATAGATTTCATTCCAACCTTACAATATCAATTATGCTTTTTGCGGTCTATGTCTTGGTTTTTTATATGCATAGAAAGAACATAACAAGACTGTTGATTGGAAAAGAAAACAAAGTGAAACTAAAAGATAAACTAAAGAAAATAGGAAAGAAAAAACAAGTGCTTGCTGATGGCGAACAATTGCAAACAAGAAAGGAAAGAAGAAAAGAAAAAAAAGAACAAAAACAACAAGAAATCAAAAGAGAAATCGGTTAATGATTTCTCTTTTTTGTTGTTATTCGACTGCTTAACTTACACTTCGTAGTGTGTCTTTGGAGAAATCTCAACAAATTTTGATAAACTATTTTTGAATTGTTTACAATTGTGATATAGTAATATATATGAGAATTGCAGAAGTAATTGTCGACATATCAACAAGTAGCATTGACAAGATTTTTGACTATGAATGTGATGAAAATATAAAAGTAGGACAAAGAGTGTTTGTCCCTTTTGGCAAGCAAACAATTCAAGGGTTTGTTATTAATATAAAAGACAATACAACTTGCGATTTGAATAAGTTAAAAAAAGTTACATCAAGTGTGGAAGATGAAGTTGTAATTTTACCTGAATTAATTGACCTTATGAGAGATATGCAAAAGAGATTTCATTTGCGTATGGTTGACATCTTAAGGTTGTTTATTCCAAGTGAAATGCGAACAAGTAAGGTAAAACCACTTTTTGAAACCTTTGTTTGTCTTGATGACAAAATTGATATAGAAGAATATACAAAAACAATTAGGAAAAATGCAAAAAATCAATTGGAATTGTTGGGAATATTGAATGCTGGGCAAAGATATAGCAAAACAACACTTTGTGAAAAGTATTCAAGGTCTGCAGTTCAAAAACTGGTACAAGATAATGTTCTTATTGAAAGTGAAGAAGAAAAAAAGCGGGCACCAAGTTATGTGCAAACAAAAAAAGTAACTTTTGAGCATACACCATTGCAAAAACGGGCAATAGACACAATTCTTGCGGATAATGATACATACCTATTATTTGGTGTAACAGGCAGTGGGAAAACTGAAGTATATATGAGTGTTATTGAAGAGAAAATAAGGCAAGGTAAAACTGCAATAATGCTTGTTCCAGAGATTTCTTTAACACCACAAGTTTTGGCAAACTTTAAGGCAAGATTTGGTGAAGAAGTTGCAATTCTTCATAGTGGATTAAGTGTTGGCGAAAGGTTTGATGAATGGCGAAGAATACTTTGTGGCGATGCAAAAATTGTTGTTGGGGCAAGGTCTGCAATTTTTGCTCCAATAAAAAATGTTGGAGTGATAATTGTAGATGAAGAGCATGAAACAAGCTATATTTCGGAGTCGAACCCAAGGTATAATGCTATTGATGTTGCAAAGTTTAGAAAAAATTACAACAACTGTCCACTTGTTCTTGCAAGTGCAACACCAAGCATTGCTTCATACAATAAGGCACTTTTGGGAGAATACAAACTTGTTGAATTACCAGAAAGGGTAAATGGAAAGCCTATGCCAAAAATTCAAATCGTAGACATGCTTTCGGAGATAAGAAATGGTAACACAACAATGTTTTCAAGAGTTCTAAGAGATGAGCTTGAAAAATGCGTTAATGATAAAAAGCAGGCGATGTTGTTTGTTAATCGTAGGGGGTATTCGTCATTTTTAAGGTGTACCGATTGTGGTTATGTTGCAAAATGTAGTGATTGTGATGTAACACTTGTTTATCACAAAGAAGAACAAAAACTCAAATGTCATTATTGTGGAAAAAGGTACAGGATACTAACCAAATGTCCAGAGTGTGGAAGTACAGCAATAAGAGAAGGCGCTGTTGGAACAGAGCAGGTTGTTAGTATGCTAAAAGAGTTATATCCAAATGTGACAATATTAAGAATGGACAATGATACCACACGAACAAAAAATGCATATCAAGAGATATTAACAAAATTTGGACAAACAAAGCCGGCATTTTTGGTGGGGACACAAATGATTGCAAAAGGTCACGATTTTGCAGACGTTACAGTTGTTGGAATTGTTGATGCTGATCAAAGTTTATATCACAGTGATTTTAGAAGCACTGAAAAAACATTTGAACTTATAACTCAAATGAGTGGACGTGCTGGCAGAGCAGAAAGTGAAGGCAAGGTTATTCTTCAAACATATGTCCCAAGGCACTATGCTTATAGGTATATTGCAAATTATGATTACAAAAGTTTTTTTGAAAAGGAACTAAATATACGAAAGGCGACAAATTTCCCACCATTTACAAAGATAATAAGATTGTTATTTACTGGCGATAGTGAAGAAATTGTTAGAGAAAACACAAAATTGTATTATAGTAAGGTCAAAGAACTTATGAACAACAATTTGCAAGATTTTGTATATCTTGATGCAATGAAAAGTCCTATTTCAAAAATAAAGAAAAAAGTACGTTATCAAATTCTTATGAGAATAAAAGAAAAAAATTGTGACAACATTGTTGAAAAAATATACGAAATATGCGATAATATTGAGCAAAACAAGGTTAGTTTATTTGTGGAAATAGATCCACAAAATTTAAGTTAAAAGGAGAAAAAATGGCTTTAAGAGAAGTTGTGCAGGTTGGTAATGACGTTTTGAGAAAAGTGTCAAAGCCGGTAACTGTTTTTGATAGTAAATTGGAAGATTTAATTGACGACATGTGGGAAACCATGTATGCCAACAATGGTATGGGGCTTGCTGCTCCACAAGTTGGGGTGTTAAAAAGAGTTGTTGTTATGGATGTCAATGAAATGAAGTTAGAGTTAATTAACCCCGAGATTATTGCATCATCTGGCAGTGACATTGAAAAAGAGGGTTGTCTTAGTTGTGGAAAAATCAAAGGTTGTGTTGAAAGACCAATGAATGTGACAGTAAAGGCTCAAGATAGATATGGCTACCATTTTACCATAACAGGCGAAAAGTACTTGGCAAGATGTTTATGCCATGAAATTGACCATTTGAATGGAATACTTTTTATTGATAAAATGATAAAAGATAACAAATAGGAGTTTTATGAAAGTAATTTTTTTAGGAACGCCGGACTTTGCAAGAGTTTGTTTGGATGCGTTAATTCACTCAAAACATAAAGTTGTTGCGGTTGTATGTCAAGAAGACAAACCAAGTGGCAGAGGGAATAAACTAAAATCTCCACCAACAAAAATTTTGGCACAAGAAAATAATATACCAGTATATCAATTTCATAAGATACGAACAGAAGGTGTTGACATCCTAAAAAGTCTTAATGCTGATATTATGGTAACAAGTGCATATGGTCAAATTTTAAGTCAAGAGATAATAGATATTTGTCCGCACAAAATAATAAATGTGCATGGGTCTTTGCTTCCAAAATATCGTGGAGCAAGTCCAATCCAAACTGCAATTTTAAATGGCGAAACATCAACCGGTGTAACAATTATGGAAACTGAAATTGGTATAGATACCGGTGCAATGCTAGAAAGCAAGTCTATTGAAATTTTGCCAAATGACACATATGGAACTCTTTCTGAAAAGTTGTCTTATGTTGGAGCCGAATTGCTTATTGATGCACTTGATAAAATTGAAAATGGAACTGATGTTTGGACAAAACAGGATGAAAGCAATGCCACATATACAAAGATGATAAAACCAGAGCAAGAATTTTTGGACTTTTCGGATACAATGGAAAATCTTGTAAACAAGGTAAGAGCATATAATCCAAATCCGGTTGCAAAGTTTAAAATCAATGGCGAGCAATTTAAAGTTTTTGAGTTAAAAAAGGTTGAAGGTGTAAATAGTGATAAAACTGGTAAAGTTATCGAATCTTCACCAAAGAAAGGTCTTGTAATTTCTTGCAAAGATGGTGCTGTTGAAGTTGTTGAATTTCAAGCACCATCGTCAAAAAGAATGCTTGCCAAAAGTTATCTAAATGGCAAAAAAATAGATATAGGAACAATTGTAAATGCTTAATTTGTTAGATAATAGTTATGAAGAAATTGAAAAGTTGGTTCAAGACTTGGGCGAAAAGAAGTTTCGTGCAAGTCAACTTTATTCTGCTTTGTATTCATACAAAAATGCAAATGAGATATCAAACTTATCAAAAGATTTTTTGGCAAAGTTGAGTGAAAAATACAATTTTTGTCCATTGCAAATTTATAAAAAATTTGAAGGGAAAGATGGTACAATAAAGTATATTTACAAATTGTATGATGGCAATCTTATTGAAGGTGTATTGATGTCATATAAATATGGCAATACACTTTGTGTTTCAACACAAATTGGTTGCAGAATGGGATGCAAATTTTGTGCGTCAACATTAAATGGACTTGTAAGAAACTTGACTTCGGGCGAGATATTGGCTCAAGTGTTATGTGTGAATCGTGAACTTAGGGGTGGATTAAAAGATAAAAGAAAAATTACAAATATTGTACTTATGGGAAGTGGTGAGCCACTTGATAATTACGATAATGTTGTAAAATTTTTAAGATTAGTTTCTGCCGAACAAGGTATAAATATAAGTCAAAGGAATATTTCTCTTTCAACCTGCGGGCTTGTTCCAGAGATAAAAAGGCTTGCAGACGAAGATTTGCAAATCACTCTTACAATTTCTTTACATGCACCAAATGACGAATTAAGGCAAAAAACAATGCCAATTGCAAATAGGTATTCTATAAAAGAAATTCTTGATGCTGTAAGATATTATTTTGACAAAACAAAACGAAGAATAGTATTTGAGTATGCATTGATTGATGGAGTTAATGATACTTTTGAGTGTGCAGATGAATTATCTCATCTTTTAAAAGGTTTAAGCTGTCATGTTAATTTGATTCCGCTTAATGAAGTGAAAGAAAGAGGACTTGTTGGAACAAACAGAAAGAGAGCATATGCTTTTATGGATAGGCTAGTAAAACATAACATTTCTGCAACTGTAAGAAGAACAATGGGTGAAGATATTGAGGGGGCATGCGGTCAACTTCGAGCAAAAATAATAAAGGAAGAAAATGAATAGAGAAGGTGTTGTTATAAAAAAACTTGCCAATGATTTTTGGGTTAAGTGCAATAGTGAAATATTTGTTTGTAAGCCAAGAGGTACGCTTAAATCTTTTGGCATTTTTGTTGGCGATAATGTTAGCATAACACTTGCTCAAACAAACACAATAGATAAAATTTTTGAAAGAAAAAAACTTTTGATTCGTCCACCACTTGCAAATCTTGACCAGTTAATTATTGTTATATCGCCAGTTCCAAAACCTGACTTTATGATTGTTGACAAGTTGATATTGTTTTGCTATTCGCATGGAATAAAACCGGTTCTAATCGTAAACAAGCAAGATTTGTCTTGTGAACTCAATAATTATGTTTTAAACAACTATTCAACTTTTATTGAAACCTTGTTTGTGAGTGCAAAAACAAGCGAGAATTTGGAACTATTAACAAAAGTACTGAAAGGGCATTTATCTGCATTTGCTGGGCAATCGGCGGTTGGAAAAAGTGCACTGGTCAATTCATTGTTCCAAGAAAATAGTGCCATTGAAGGCGAGTTGAGTCAAAAAATTAACAGGGGAAAGAATACAACAAGGCATTGTGAGATATTTTATAACAATGACTTTATGGTTGCTGACACTGCTGGGTTTACATCTCTTGATGAGAATTTGCTTACAATACCATATTATGAATTGGCATATTATTATCCAGACTACAACAAATACAAGCATGAATGCAGGTATTCCAGTTGTGCGCATTATAACGAACCGGAAAAAGATTGTAAAATTAAACAGCTTGTAAAAGTTGATAAACTTGACAAAGAAAGATATAATAGATATAGAAAGTTATACGAAAGTTTGGAACAAAGGTGGGTGAAAACACATGGATAGATTGTATGTTGCTCCTTCAACTGACCCGGTTAAGTCAATTATTGGAATAATCAAGTATGCAAAACAGGTTGAAGACTTTGCAGATTTTTTGCATTGTGACATAATGGATGGCAAATTTGTGCCAAGCAAAACATATTCCTATGTTGCGTTAAAGGATATAAAGTCAAATACGTTGCTTCCGCTTGATGCACACCTTATGATAGAAAAACCAACAAAATTTATTGACAAGTTTATAAAGGCTGGGGCAAATATTGTCACTGTCCACTATGAAAGTTATAAGAACAAAAAGCAACTTATAAAAGATTTGCAATACATACATAACAGTGGGAAATTAAGTGGCTTAAGCATAAAACCATTGACAAATGTAACCGAAATTCTAGATTTGCTTGCGTATTGTGATTTGGTGCTTGTTATGAGTGTTGAACCGGGCAAGAGTGGACAAAAGTTTTTGGAGAGTGCATACGGAAAAGTTAGTGCATTAAAGAAAGTTAAAGAAGATAATAATGCACATTTTAAAATTGAAGTTGATGGAGGAGTAAATCCCGAAATTGCACAAAAACTAAAAACTCTTGGTGCAGATATTGTTGTTAGTGGGAATTATGTTTTCCAAAGCGAAAATCGAGAAGAAGCGATAAAACTTTTAAGGTAGGAATATAACACCAAAAGGAGAAAGCTTGCATAATATGATGTAAGGAGAAATGTTATGAAAATAATATGTATAAAAACCCCAAAATTTTTGTCGTGTGTGCTAAAACTTATTTGCAAAAGGGTAATTATAAAGTAAAAGTTACATAAAAAAACTCACCAAAATTTTTGGTGAATTTTTTAATACAAACAAATTGTTATTACGCTTTTTTTGCAGTTTTAATGCATTTTGTACATGCTTTAACTGTTTGTTCTTTGCCATCAACAACCATTGTTGTTTTTTGAAGATTAACTTCATAAGTGCGATTTGATTTTCTATTACTATGGCTTACATTGTGTCCGCCCATTTTTCCTTTTCCGCAAACTTCACATACTCTGCTCATAATTTCCTCCGTAACTTTTTTATTAACACAAAGATACTAACATTTTTTTTGCAACAAATCAAGAGATTTAATAGAAATTTTGAAAAATTGTAAAAAATACTTGAAGTATTTATATTTTTATAGTATATTAGTTGTGCGAATTTATTATTTTAGGAGGGCATTATGGCAGTTGAAACAAATAACTTCTATGGAAAGATAACAATTTCAAACGATGCTATTGCAGCAGTCGCTGGTTTTGCTACGCTTGATTCCTATGGTGTTGTTGATTTGGTTACCAAAAGCCTTAAAGATGGTGTTCGTGAATTACTTGTAAAGCAACCTTATTCAAAAGGAATAAGGATTTCAAATATAGATAATAGGATATTTATCGACATATACTGTATCTTAAAATACGGGATCTCTGTCAGCGCAGTTGCCGAAAGTTTAAAAAAGACAATAAAATACAGAGTTGAAGATTTTACTGGAATGATAGTTGATACAGTCAATATACATGTTGTCGGTGTAAGAGTTTAGGAGAATATATGCAAAAGGCAATTAATGGGGCAACCTTTAGAAAGATGATTATCGGGGGTGTTTCGCTTCTCGATCAAAATAAACAATATGTGGATTCACTAAATGTGTTTCCAGTTCCAGATGGGGACACTGGTACAAATATGTTCCTTACTATGAAGTCTGCTGGAAATGAAGTTAACAACTGTCCAGACAACACAATGGCAAATCTTTGTGAAGCATTTGCAAAAGGTGCACTTCGTGGAGCAAGAGGTAACTCTGGTGTTATAACATCACAAATTATAAAAGGTATGACTTCTGTCCTTAGTGGAGTTGAAACAATCACAACAAAGAACTTCGCAAAGGCAATGGTAGAAGGTAGCAAGGTTGCATACAAAGCAGTTACAAAGCCAAAGGAAGGAACAATACTTACTGTAATAAGAGTAATGAGTGAACAAGCAACCGAAATTTCAAAAAAGGTTTCTGACCTTGAAGAGTTCTTGAGTTTGGTTTTGGAAAAAGGTGAAGACATCCTTCAACAAACCCCAGAAATGTTGCCAGTGCTAAAAAAAGCTGGTGTTGTTGATAGTGGTGGAAGAGGACTTATCGTTATCTTTACCGGTTTTTATAAAGCATTGATTGGTGAAGAAAACTTTACAACAGTATTCGATGATGGACAACCAATTCAAACAGCCGATGATGTTATAGCAGATATCAACAATTTGGCAGATATTGAATTTGGATATTGCACCGAATATATGATTATCAATATGAACAAAAAAACCACAGAAGCCGATATTGACAAGTTAAGAGAAAAACTTATGTCAATTGGCGATAGTGTACTTTGTATTGGCGACTTACTTTTGGTAAAAGTCCATGTTCACACAAACCAACCAAACTTGGCGCTTGGTTATGCTTTGGAACTTGGAGAACTATATAATCTTAAAATAGAAAATATGCGTGAGCAAAATAGGGAACTTAAGAAAAAGGCAAATCGCAAAAATGTTGAATTAAAAGAACTTGGAATGGTTAGTGTTGCTCCTGGAAAGGGTATTGCTGACCTTATGAAAGACCTTATGATTGATGAGATTATTCAAGGTGGGCAAACAATGAACCCAAGTGCTGCTGATATTGCAAATGCAGTTGACAAAGTTCCTGCAAAAACAGTATTTGTTTTCCCAAACAACAAAAATATTATACTTTCTGCTGAACAAGCAAAGGGGCTTACAACAAAAAATCTTATTGTTATTCCAACAAGAAGTGTTCCTGAGGGGATAAATGCTTCCTTGGCATTCAACCCAGATGCATCAGTGGAAGAAAATACTGAAAACCTTACAAATGCCTTTACAAATGTAAAGAGTGCATCAGTAACATATGCAGTAAGGTCAACACATGTTGACGGATTTGATTTGTCTGTTGGCGAAATTATTGGACTTGACGACAAGTCGATTTTGGCAAAAGGTAATCTAGTTAATCCAACAACAGAAGATTTGATTGCAAAAATGATTGATGATAGTGTTATCAATTTGACATTATTCTATGGTGAAGATGTAAAACAAGAAGATGCTGAAGCGCTTCGTGACACACTTTCACAAAAATATCCTAATTGTGAAGTAACAATTATTGATGGTGGGCAACCTGTTTATTATTACATTATTTCAATGGAATAAATTTACAAAAAAAACAAAACTTCAAAGGTAATCTTTGGAGTTTTTTCTTTTAAATGCTTGATTTATTGTTGTACATTATGATATAGTATTATGTCAATTCATTGGCAAATTAACACTCAGTTGAAAATTTATGTTGCCGTTGCCTTAAATTTTAACTAACTAAGGTTGCACATAGAGTTTTAAAACGCTGGGGAAGACTAAAAACAAGGAGGATAAAAATTTATGTCAGTTATTTCAATGAAACAACTTCTAGAAGCAGGCGTACATTTTGGTCACCAAACAAGAAAATGGAATCCAAAAATGGCAAAATACATTTTTACTGCAAGAAATGATATTCATATCATCAACCTAGAAGAAACATCTGAACTCATCGACAAGGCTTACGCTTTTGTAAGAGATGTTGTTGCGTCAGGTAAATCAGTATTGTTCGTAGGAACAAAAAAACAAGCTCAAGAAGCTGTAAAGGAAGAAGCAGAAAGATGTGGTATGTACTATGTCAACAATCGTTGGCTTGGTGGTTGCCTTACAAACTTCAAAACAATTAGAAACAGAATTGAAAGATTAAACAAACTTAACCAAATGGAAAAAGTTGGGGAATTTAATCTTCTTCCAAAGAAAGAAGTTGCAATCTTAAAGCATGAAAGAGAAAAACTTGAAGCTAACCTTGGGGGAATCAAAGATATGAGAGAAATGCCAGGAGTTATTTTCGTTGTTGACTCAAGCAAAGAACACATTTGCGTAAAAGAAGCAAAAGCTTTAGGTATTCCAGTTGTTGGACTTATCGACACAAACTGTGATCCATCAGACATTGACTATGTAATTCCAGGAAATGATGATGCTATCAGATCAGTAAAACTTATTGCTGGTGCAATTGCAGATGCTGTTATTGAAGCAAGAGAAGGTGTTTCACTTAATAAGAATGAGAATGCTGATGACGAAGAAGCATTTGATATGAACGCAGTTTTGGCAGACGTTAAAGAACCAGAAGTAAAAGAAGAAGACGAAGTTAAACCTGCAAAAAAACCAAGAGCAAAAAAAGCTAAAACTACTGAAGCAAAAGCTGAAGAAGCAAAAGTAGAAGAAAAGACTGAAAAAGAAGGAGAATAATTAGATGTTTACTGCACAAGATGTTGTAAAACTTCGTACAAGCACAGGTGCTGGTATGATGGATTGTAAAAGAGCTCTTGAAGCAAGTAACGGCGATTTTGATAAAGCTGTTATTTGGTTAAGAGAAAAAGGAATCGCTGCAGCTGCAAAGAAGGCTGATAGAATAGCCGGAGAAGGTGCTGTTGGTTCATACATCCATATGGGTGGAAAGATTGGTGTTTTGGTTGAAATCAACTGTGAAACAGACTTTGTTGCAAGAAGTGCTCAATTCCAAACATTGTTAAAAGATGTTGCAATGCAAATCGCTGCTGCAAATCCAAAATATGTTACAATTGAAGAAGTCCCTGCAGAAGAAGTTGAAAAAGAAAAAGAAGTTTTGACTGCACAATCTTTGAATGAAGGAAAACCTGCAAACGTTGTAGAAAAAATGGTTGAAGGAAGAATTCATAAATTCTACAAAGAAATTTGTTTGCTTGAACAAGATTTTGTAAAAGACCCTTCAAAAACAGTTAAAGAAGTTGTTAATGAAGCAATTTTAGCTATTGGAGAAAAAATCAACATAAGAAGATTTACTCGTTATGAAATGGGTGAAGGTCTTGAAAAAAGAGATTGGACAAAATAGTTTAATCAAAAAGGCTATAAAGAAGTTACTATAATTTCTTTATAGTCTTATTTTTTATTGTTATTTGTTTGATTTAGTTTCAATTTTATAGTAATATAAAATAGTATTAAAGGAGAATTTATGCAAGACGTAGAAATGGTAAAAAGTGTTAAAGCCGATTATGAACAAGATTTAAAAAAGGCAATTGACCACTTAATATCTGAGTATCAAGTAATAAGAGCAGGTAGAGCAAATCCACATATTTTGGACAAAGTGAGCGTAGAATATTATGGAGTCCCAACTCCATTAAATCAAATGGCAAACATCTCTGTTCAAGAAGCAAGGGTACTTGCTATTAATGTATGGGATCAATCACAACTTAAAGCAGTAACAAAAGCATTGCAAGAAGCTGATCTTGGTGTTAATCCAAGCGATGACGGAAGAGTTATTAGACTTGTTTTCCCAGCACTTACTGAAGAAAGAAGAAAGGAAATTGTAAAGCAAGTAAAAAAACTTTGTGAAGAAACAAAAGTTGCACTAAGGAATGCTCGCAGAGATTGTTTGGATATGTACAAACAGATGAAAAAAGATAATGAAATAAGTGAAGATGAATATGCAAATCTTGAAGAAGAAGTACAAAAAATTCAAGATAAGTATATTGCAATGTGCGATGAAGAAAGTGCAAACAAAGAAAAAGAAGTTATGGAGATTTAATGAAGGACTATATTGGGCAAAAGCTTGAAGATGTCGAGAAAGAATTAGATAACCAAAAAATTTCTTATAAAGTTGTTGAAAACAATCATAATGTTGATGGGGATGTAACATTGGTTACAAACCAAGAAGTATTACAAGACAAAACAGTCCTTTTGACTGTAGGGAAATTCTTATTCAAGTTAAAGGACTAATTACTATGCAAAAAAAGATAGACCCAAACAATTTGCCAAAGCATATCGCCATAATTATGGATGGTAATGGCAGGTGGGCAAAAAAACGATTACTACCAAGGCTTGCAGGTCATAAAGCAGGTGTAGATGCTCTGAAAAGAGTAACAAAAGCAGGAAGAGAACTTGGCATAAAAGTTATGTCTTTTTTTGCTTTTTCAACGGAGAATTGGCAAAGAGATAAAGAAGAAGTTGATGGTATCTTTGACTTGATAATAAATCATCTAAAAGAAAATTATGAAACTTTTATCACTGACAATGTAAAAATTCAAACAATGGGCGATATAAAAAGGCTACCCAAAGAGTTATATGAATTGCTTGTTGATGTAACCGAAAAAACCAAACATAATACTAATTTTGTTGTAAATATAGGATTAAGTTATGGCGGTAGGGATGAAATTGCCTATGCATGTAATAATTTGATAAAAAAAGGCAAAACTTTTGTAACTGCTGATGATATTGCGAGTGAATTGTACACAAAAGACTTACCATATCCAGATTTAATCATTAGAACAAGTGGTGAACAAAGGTTAAGTAACTTTATGTTGTTTCAATCTGCATATAGTGAATTGTATTTTCCAAAAATTCATTGGCCAGATTTTGATAAAAAACAACTTGAAAAGGCAATAATAGAATATCAGTCTAGAGATAGACGTTTTGGAAAGATAAAACAGGAGAAAAAATAATGAAACAAAGAATAATAACAGGTGCAATGGTTTTGGCTGTTCTTATATTAGTCTTATTTGCAAGAAATATATCAACATATATTTTTGATGCATTTGTTGTAATTTTGGCAACTATTGGTGCATATGAAATGACTAATTTGCTAGCAAAATCAAATATGTACAATAATAAGTATGTACCTATTTTTTATCCAATTGTAGCATATGCAATTTATGTGTTGTGTATTAATTTGGATTTAAAATGGTATATGATACTTTTGATAGAATTATCAGTATTAATTTTAATTGTAGGATTACTTGCGTTATTTGGAATAACATTTTCCAAAAGAACCAACAATGAAATAAAAACAAGAAACCTAAAAATAAGATCAGATACATTTTCTATTTTTAAGGCATTGCATACACTTTTTGCATGTTTGTATCCAACTGCATTGATTTTTGCGTTAATTCTTATAAATAATTTAGGAACAGCTAGTTATGTATTTGTAAAATCAAAAGAATATTTGACACTTTTTGCAACATTTGGTCTTGTTATAACATTTGTTATACCTATTTTTACAGATACATTTGCATATCTTACGGGGTCACTAATAAAGGGTAAAAAATTATGCCCAAACATTAGTCCAAACAAGACAATTTCTGGTGCAATTGGCGGCTTGTTATGGGGCGGAGCATCAGCAGTTGTAACATTTATAATATTTAATTCAATACCAAAATATGCAGAAATGTTTGCTGATTTTGGTGTACAATTTTGGCACTTTATTATAATCGGCTTAATAGCATCTGTGCTTTGCCAATTAGGCGATTTGTTGGAAAGCAAATTGAAACGTAATGCAAATGTAAAAGACAGTGGGAACTTACTTCCTGGACATGGCGGAATATTGGATAGAATAGATAGCCATTTGTTCTGTGCTCCAGCAATTTTCCTTGCATTGTTAATTTTTATTGCATAAATTAAAGGGAGATTTTATGAATTTGATTCTTGCTTCCGGAATGGAAGTATTTACAACAGTTTTGTATGTGATTTTGGCAATTGTAGTTCTTCTCTTAATGGTTCTTATTCACGAATTTGGACACTATGTTGTGGGAAGAATGCTAGGCTTTAAAATTACTGAATTTTCAGTTGGGTTTGGTAAAGCAATTTTTCAACGTAAAAACAAAAGGGGAGAGTTGATTTCCTTAAGAATATTTCCACTTGGTGGTTATTGTGCATTTGCTGGCGAAGATGATGAAGATTTAGACAAAAATGTAAACAATAAAAAAGAAAATGGCGAACAAAAAGATAAACAAGAAGAGTTAGAGGCTACAAAAGATAATGACACAAAAGAAAAGGCCATTGAATTAGACAAAAATAATGAACCACCAAAAAGCAAAGACCTTTTGTTTAATGAACAAAAACCTTGGAAAAGACTTTTAGTTTATGGTGCAGGTGTATTTTTTAACTTTTTAAGTGCAATTTTGTTTTCGTTTATACTTTTGGTATCATTTGGATATGATATACCACAAGTCAAGGCCGTTGATAACACGAAAGTTGATTATGTTGGTAGTGAAGTTTTGCAAGAAGGCGATGTAATTTGGAAAGTTAATGGTGAAAAAATTAGCTTTGCCTTTTCGGGGACTATTTCACAACTAATATCAAGGCCATTTAACCAAAATAGTGAGTTGACAGAAAGTGATATTGTGCTTTCAGTTAATCGTGATAGACATATGGTTGATGTAACAATAAAGGTGAAAAAAGTCACCGAAACTGTTGAAGGCAAAGAAACAACAAAATTACAAACCGGTTTTGAAACAAAAGCATATGTACATTCATTTTGGGATGCACTAGGCAGATGCTTTGAACTTGCTTTTGGTTTTGGCTGGGTTGTACTCAAAGGCTTTTGGCAAATTATATCAGGACAGGTTGGATTTAGTGAACTTGGCGGGCCTATATCAACAATTGGAATGATTACAACAATATCTCAAAGTGGCTGGGCAAACTTCTTTATTTTGCTTCCATTACTTGCAGCAAACTTGGCCATATTCAATTTCTTACCAATTCCATCGCTTGATGGTTTCCATGCATTGTTTACTTTGCTGGAATGGATATTCGGGAAACCTGTTGTTAGCAGAAAAGTTGAAGGATATATAAACTTCTATGGATTACTTGCTTTGCTCTTACTGGTTGTCGTCGCTGACATAGTCCACATAGCGGTTGTTGGATTTCCAAAACTATAAGTTAAAATATTATGGAATTTTTAGAAGAATTAAATAAAAAATTTAATAATAAATATGATTTTTTAAGAGTGTTACGAGTTGATTATAACACTCTTTTGTCATATGTTGAGATTGACTTTTTGTATCCGGAAAATGTTCCAGATTTGACAGATGAAGACAAGGCAAATATTATTGATTTTTTAACAAATTTATTAAAATTAAATGCGGAATTAAAAATTAAATTTAGAAAAAGTTATTTGGATGATAATCTAATAAAAAAAGATTTGCAAAATTACTTAAAAACAGCATATTCTTCCATGATGGTTTATTTTTCTACAGAAGATATGTCAATAACAAAAGAAAATGATATAATTTGTATCAATATTCAGTTGCTTAAAAATATATATGATTATTTTATTTCAAATAATGTTAAGGAATCTATTTTGACGCATTTGAATACAGATTTTATTGGTAATTTTAGCGTTAATTTTGAACAAAAAAAAGGACAAGAAATAAATAGTGACGGACTTATTGAAAGAGAAGAAAAATTTATAAGTGAATTACCAAAACAAAAGCCGATTGAGAGATATGAAGTATTTGAACCTGAAGTTTTTATTGGTCATGAAATTACTCCAATGCCTGAACCAATAAGAAACCAAAAGGACACAAGAGAATCGGTTATTTTGGCCGGAAAAATATCTAACCTTGTAACAAAAACATATATATCAAGAAGGGCAAAGGCAATAGGCTCAACTGAACCAAGTTATTACTTTTCATTTACACTAACAGATCATACTGGCGAACTAAATATGGTGTATTTTTCAAACAAAACTACATACAAAAAAGCAGTCAATTTGAAAGATGGGGATAGTATTCTAATTATTGGCAACGTAAAACATGAATATAATAAAACATCAGTTGTCGTAAAGGATATCTCATTCTGCACTATAATTCCACCGAAAGAAGAACCGAAACCTGAAGTTAAAGAAGAAGAGAATGTTGATCAACAAGAGCAAGAAGTAAAGCAAGATTATATTAAGACCGTTGAAAATTATAAATGTGTATTTCCAACTCCTTATATTGCAGAAACTCAAGAGAATTTGTTTGATGTTAAACCAACATATGATGATGAAATATACAAGCATGAATATGTGGTCTTTGACTGTGAAACAACCGGACTAGATTGTAGACTTAATGAAATAATAGAAATAGGTGCTGTAAAAATTAGAGATGGGCTTATAAAGGACCAATTCCAAACATTTATGCACCCAAGTGAGAGTATCCCTGACGAAATTACAAAACTTACATCAATTACCAACGAAATGGTAGAAAATGCACCATGTTCTAACGATGCAATACTAGATTTTTACAAGTTTTGTGAGGGTTGTATATTAGTTGGATATAATGTTGCATTTGATATCGGTTTCGTAAAAATGGCTGGACAAAAAGCAAATGTGCTCTTTGACCATGATTCAATTGATGTTATGGTTATGGCAAAAAAACAATTGTTTTTGTCAAAATATAGGTTGTCAAATGTTGTTGAAGCATTGAACATAACATTAAACAATGCGCATAGAGCGATATTTGATGCAACAGCAACTGCATATGCGTTTTTAAAATTAAGCGAGAAGAAGAAAAGTTAATTTAAAAAATCGGTTGCAATTATTATATTAGTATGTTATAATTTAGGTGCTAGATGAGAGTGGGCGAGAGCCCACTCTTACTTGTAGTATGGAGGTTTTTATCTATGGCAAGCAAAGTGGTTCAAATTTGTGAAGAAAAAATAAGTCCAATTATCACAAATTTAGGTTATGAAGTTATTGAAGTAGATTATTCAAAAATGTCAAATGGGATGAACTTAACTTTTTATATTGACAGTCCAAAAGGTATCACAATTGATGATTGTGAAAAAGTTAATGATGCAATCACTGATATATTGGATGAAATTAATCCAACAAATGATGAATCATATACTTTAAATGTTAGTTCACCGGGACTAGACAGACCAATAAAAAGTTATTATGACTTTTTAAGAAATAAGGGGAAAATGGTTGAGATTTGCTTGTATACGCAAGTTGACAAAAAGAAAAAACATCAAGGATTGTTAGATAATTTAACTGACGATTATGTGTGCTTAATTATAGATAATGAACCAAAGACTTTTGAAAGAAAAAATGTTTCAAAAATTAGTCCGGTTATAGAATTTTAAGGAGAATAAAATGACAAATAAAGATTTTTTTCAAGCATTAGAAGAACTTGAAACAACAAAAAAGATTAATAGTGATCAACTTATTGAAACTTTGGAAACAGCTTTAACATCTGCTTACAAAAAAATGTATGGCGAGGCAAAGAGCGCCCAAGTTAAGCTTAACAAAGAAAAATCAACTATTAAAATTTATAGTTACAAAACCGTTGTTGAAGAAGTTGAAAATCCAGACAAGGAAATTTCTTTGGAAGATGCAAAAAAAATAAAATCAACTTACAAAGTTGGAGATGTTGTTGCACAAGAAGAAAACACAAAGGATTTTGGAAGAATTGCCGCTCAAACAGCAAAGCAAGTTGTTATGCAAAAATTAAAAGAGATGGAAAGACAAATTGCTGTTGATGAACTTAGTGAAAAAGAAGATGAACTTTTGACAACAATAGTAAAAAGAATTGAACAAGGTGTTGTGTATGTTCAAATCGCTGGCTCACACACAGAAGGTGTAATGCTTGAAACTGATCAAATCCCTGGAGAAGTATTCCATGTAAATGACAGAGTAAAGGTTTATGTAAAAAAGATTAAAGATTCGTTTAGAGGAGTTCAAATCCAAGTTTCAAGAAGTAATGTTGGGTTCCTTAGAAAATTATTTGAAATCGAAGTCCCAGAAATTGAAAATGGCGAAGTAGTTATAAAGAATATTGCTCGTGATCCTGGGAATAGAAGTAAAGTTGCTATCATGGCAACAAAGCCTCATATTGATGCATTGGGTGCATGTGTTGGAAATCGTGGACAAAGAATTAACACTATTATGAGTGAGATAAATGGCGAAAAAATAGATCTTGTTCCATATTCAGATGATCCACTTGAATATATTGCAAATGCATTAAGCCCAGCAAAGGTTGTGAGCGTTGAAATCAATGAAAGCCTAAAATCTTCAAGAGTAATTGTTCCAGATGATAAATTATCATTGGCAATTGGTAAAGGTGGTCAAAATGTAAGACTTGCAGCAAGACTTACAGGATGGAAGATTGATGTAAAACCACAAAGTTCAGTTGAAGATAACAATGAAGTTAAAGATGTTGAGTATGAACTTACAGATCTTGGTGAAGATGATAACTTTGCAAACCTTGAAGACATAAACGAAGATGGTGAATAGTGAAACAAGTACAAAGAATGTGTCAAGTTTGTAGAAATAAATTCTATAAAACTGAATTAAATAGATTTGTTTTTGACAATAATGAACTTTTTATTGATAATGCAAAAAACAAAAGTGGTAAGGCATGCTATGTTTGTAAAAACAAAGATTGCGTTGATTCAATATTAAAGAAAAAAGTTTTTAACAGAGTTTACAAAACAAATTTTGATTTGACACAATATGAAAATTTATTAAAGGAAATAGAACTTGCAAATACAACAAATAAACAAAATTAAGGGTTTGGTTAACATTTCAAATAAAGCTGGATATTTGATTATCGGTGCTGATAACTTAAAAAAGTACTACAAAAAACTTTATTTGATCTTATATTCTAGTGATGGTGGAAAAACTATACAAAAGGTTGTTACAAACCAAAAATCGCTAACAAATTGTGATGCGTTTGAAATTGATGCTCAAGAATTTTCAAAGATAGTATCGATTGAAAATTGTAAAATAGTGGGCTTAAAAAATTTAGGTTTATCAAAAGAAATAATAAAGGTAATTAGAGGTGAATAATTTGGCAAATCAAACAGAAAAAAAATCAACAATATTAAATAATCTTAGGTCAATTTACAAAGTTCAAATGAGTGGAACTTTGCAGGTCTTTTTGCGTGAACTAAGAGCATCAAAAAGCCAACTTGAAGATGAGTTAAGAATTATTCAAGACAGTAAAAAATCAAGATCAAATGTTGCTTTTGACACTTCAAAAGAGCAACCAATTAAAGATAAACCAGTAACTGATTCAAAAGAGCAACAGCTAAAACCTAAAGTTGAAGAGCAAGATAAACCGATATTGACAAAAGAACAAAGGCTGGTTGAACAAAAGCGAACATTTGACAAAAATCAAAATACAAATTACCAAAAACGCAATTTTGATAATGGTAAAGATTTTAGAAATAATAATCGTCCCAATAGTGGTATGCAACGTCCATACAATAACAATGGTCAACAACGCACATTCGGGAATAGAAATCAAAACTTTAATGGTCAAAGACAATTTAATCAAAATGGTCAAAGACCTTTTGGTAATAATGGACAACAACGTACATTTGGTCAAAACGGGCAAAGACCTTTTGGCAGAAACAATAACTTTGTATCATCAAAGCAAAATGCATTTAAGATATTTGAACCAACAGAAAGCAGTTCTGTTCTTTCTCAACCTGAAAGAAATTACGGTAATAAAAACAAATCAAATCGACAAGTAGAAGAAAAAAAGCAAACCAACAAAAAATCATTGCTTAGAAAAAATATTATTGTTGATGATATGTCTGGCATTGATGATGACGGAATCAGAATGGGGAACAGAAAACTTGCTAAGAAAAAGAAAGAACAAGCAGTTTTTGTTGCTCCAAAGGTTGATAATGCAACAATTACAACCGAAAATATAACTGTAAAGAACTTGTCAGAAAAAATCGGTAGGCCTGTTACTGAGATTATCAAGCAACTAATGATTTTGGGGGTTATGGCAAATATCAACAGTACTATTGATTATATGACAGCTGAACTTGTATGCGGAGAACTTGGGGTTAAACTTGAGCAAAAACTTGAAAAGACTTATGAAGAGCAAATGCTTGAAGATGTAAAGACTCAAGACAATGAAGAAGATATGGTAAAACGTCCACCAGTTGTTGCTGTTATGGGACACGTTGACCATGGTAAAACATCTCTGCTTGATGCAATAAGGAAAACAAACGTTGTTAGTGGAGAAGCTGGTGGTATTACTCAAAAAATCGGTGCTTACCAAATAACATGGAATGGTGAAAAAATAACATTTATTGATACACCAGGACACGCAGCATTTACTGCAATGCGTGCAAGAGGTGCAAAGGTTACGGATATAGCAGTTTTGGTAGTTGCTGCTGATGATGGTATAATGCCTCAAACAATTGAAGCAATAAGCCATATTAAAGCGGCAAATGTTCCTATGATTGTTGCTATAAATAAAATTGATAAACCAGAAGCAAATATAGAAAGAGTGAAACAACAACTTGCCGAAAACGGTGTTTTGCCTGAAGAATGGGGTGGAGATGCAATTTTAGTTCCTGTTTCAGCAAAGAAAGGTATCGGGCTTGACGAATTGCTAAAAATGATATTGTTAGTTGCCGAAGTTCAAGATTTAAAAGCAAATCCAAAACAATCTGCCGTTGGTGCAGTTATTGAAGCAGAACTAGATAAGAACAAAGGTCCAATTGCAACTGTTTTGGTTCAAAGTGGAACTTTGCATGTTGGTGATTCAATTATTAGTGGTGTTTCGTATGGTAAAGTTAGAGCAATGTATGATGAGAATGGAAAACAAGTAAAAGTTGCATTGCCAAGCACACCAGTATCAGTTTTAGGGTTGGATAGTGTTCCAAACTCTGGCGATAAGGTATTTGCAGTTGATGAAAAACTCTCAAAGCAAGTTATTCAAGAAAGAATATCAAAAGCAAAAGAGATTAGAGCAAATTCAACCAGTGGTGTATCGCTTGAAGACTTTATGGACAAAGTTAATGAAGGTAAATTAAAGGCATTAAACATTATTATAAAAGCTGATGTTCAAGGTTCTGTTGAAGCGTTAAAACAATCATTAACTGCAATTAAGAATGAAGAAGCAAGAGTTGTATGCATTCATAGTGGTGCTGGTGCGGTAACAGAAAGTGATTTATTGCTTGCTCAAGCATCAAATGCTGTTGTTATCAACTTTAACTTAAAACTATCATCAAAGATTGAGCAGATTGCTGAATCTATGGGTGTTCAAGTTAAATCATACAAAGTTATTTATGAAGTAGTTGATGAAGTGACAAAGGCAATAAATGGTATGCTTACAGTAAAATATGAAAATCAAACTATTGGTCATGCAGAAGTTAGAGCAATGTTCAAACTTTCTCAAAGTGGTGTTGTTTGTGGTTCATATGTCACAGATGGAAAGATAACAAGAAATGCGTTTGTAAATGTATATCGTGGAAAAGATAAAATACTTGAAACACAAATAGAAGCTTTAAGAATTCAAAAAGATGACAAAGCTGAAATTAACTATGGTTATGAATGTGGTATAAAACTAAAAGATTCAACTGGTGTCCAAGTTGGAGATACACTTGAAGTATATCAAAAAGTAGAAGTTAAAAGGAGTTAGTTATGTCAAGCATAAGAACTGAAAGGGCTAATTCTGAAGTTGAAAGAGCCTTAAATGATATTTTAAGAACCAAGGTAAATGACCCAAGACTTAATGAGTTTATCACAATTACATTTGTTGAACTTTCTGTAGATTTTAGATACTGTAAAGTTGGTGTAAGTGTTTATACTGGCGACAAAAATGTTGTAATAAACCAATTAAGAAAAAGTGAAGGCTTTATCAAAAGAGAACTTGTAAAAATGGTTGATTTACCATACACACCAAAATTGAACTTTATATTAGACGAAGGTGCAAAACATAGTGATGATATAAATGCAATTTTGGAAACTCTTAACATACCAAAAGAAAGTGAAGATGATGAAACAAATAATTAATTTAATTAAAAATTCAAAGAATGTGGCAGTTTTTGGTCATCAATCGCCAGATGGAGATTGTTTGGGCAGTATTTCTGCCATATCTTTTTTAATAAAAAGTTTTGGTGCAAATGTTGATGCTTTTATAGACGATGATATTCCACCTAGATTGACATTTTTAAACTATGACAATATAAATAAAAAAGATTTTCAACTTAATAATTATGATTTACTAATTTCAGTAGACGTTGCAAGTGATAGGTTACTTGGTAGATACAAGGACGAGTTTTTGAATTTTGGGAATACAATTGTAATAGATCATCATAAAAATAGAAACTTGCAAGGAAAGCTTTGTACGTACGTTAATAGTCAAAAAGCGTCTTGCAGTGAAATTATTTTTGATTTGCTAAACGGCGTTAAAATTGATATTACTAAAGATGTCGCAACAAAGCTTTATATGGGGGTTGTTGATGATACTGCTTGTTTTTTACATGATAACACAACAAACGAAACTCATATTGCTGGTGCAAAACTACTGGAACTAGGTGCGGACTTGTCTTTGGTTAATTATAACATAATAAAAAAGATACCAAGAAAAACTTTTGAGATAAGAAAACTTTTGAATAGCCAAATTGTCTTTGATGGAGGACTTACATATATTGTTGTCCCAGGCAAATTTATGATGAAGCATAATTTTACAAAGGTGGATATTGGCGACTATGTGAATATGTTGGTTGATCTTGAAAATACTAAAATTGCATTTACTGTTGTAGAAAAGCAAAAAAATATTTTTTCGGTTAGTTTGAGAAGTGTATTAGGGTATAACGTTTCAAATATAGCGGCAAGTTTTTGTGGCGGTGGACACACTCAAGCATCTGGACTTGAGATAAGGGAAAACTTTAAAGAAAATTTAGATAAACTAATACTATTATGTAAAGAAGAAATTTCGAAGGTGTCAAATGTTTGAGAAGAATGGAATAATTGTTTTAAATAAACCAACGGGGATGTCGTCGAGTTTGGCTGTTCAAATTGTCAAGCGAGTACTAAAACCTAACAAGATAGGGCATTTGGGAACACTTGATCCACTTGGTACTGGGGTATTGTTACTTGCAGTAAACAAGGCTACAAAATTATTTGATGAATACCTAAACAAAACAAAAGTATATCGTGCAGTTTTCTTTTTTGGGAAAGAAACTGATACATTGGATAGCGAGGGTACAGTTGTAAATTCAAACAATGTTAATGTCACATTAGAGCAGGTTAAAGAAGTTGCAAAATTGTTTGTGGGCGAATTTGAGCAAATGCCACCCAAATATTCAGCAAAAAAGATAAATGGGAAAAATGCATATGAGTTGGCACGAAAAGGCGAAGAGTTTGAACTTAAAACTAGGCATATAATTATTTACTCTTGTGATGTAATGTATCAAATAGAAACAAATACTTTTATGTTTGAAATAAAATGCTCTGCAGGAACTTATATAAGAAGCATATGCCGAGATATTGCATATAAATTATCTACATATGGTACTATGCTAGGTATTATACGTACAATATGTGGTGATTATAGCTTAAACGATAGTTGCACACTTGAACAAATAAGAGAAGATAATTTTAAATTTTTTGAAAAATAAAAGGAATAAAAAATGGTAAGATTTGGACCATCTGGTAATGAAGATATATTTTATTTGGAGAAACATAAACATTCAGTTGAAGCTCCAAAATGGTTGTCAGAAAAAGGGCTTTCAGCATATGAAGTATCTTTTGGAAGGGGTTTTACTATGGGTAGTGAAACTGCAAAAAAAATTGGAGAAGAAGGGCAAAAATATAACATACTAATTTCTGCACATGCACCTTATTATATTAACCTTGCAAATCCAAGTGAAGAAATGATTCAAAAGTCTTTTGGGTATATAACAAAAGGTCTTGAACTATTGGATGATTTGGGAGGAACTGATTATGTTGTTCATATTGGCAGTTGTGGGAAATTGCCTAGAGAAGAAGCTATACAACTTGTAAAGACAAATCTAAAAAGAGTTCTTGATATTGTAAAAGAGAGAAACCTTTTGAAAGGTGGAAAAAGAATTTGTCCAGAAACAATGGGAAAACCACAACAAATAGGTACATATGAAGAAATAATTGATATATGCACAATGGATGAGTGTCTTGTTCCAACATTTGATTTTGGGCATATTAACGCCTTAACTGGTGGTGCATTAAAAACTTACGATGATTATAAAAAAGTATTTGATTTGGCGATAGAAAAGTTAGGGGAAAGAGCAAAGAGTTGTCACATACATTTTTCAAAAATTGAATATGGGAACAAAGGGGAAATAAGACATCTTAATTTTGATGACACTGTTTATGGACCAGAATTTGAACCTCTTGCAAGAGTTATCAAAGACATGAAATTGTCACCAACTATTATTTCTGAGTCAAGAGATAAAATGACAACTGATAGTTTAATTATGAAAAATATTTATGAAAAGGTTTAAAATGATATATAAAATTACCAATGGAGAGCTGTATGAAAATTGTTATATACTATCCAAAAATAATAGTTGCATAGTTGTTGACCCTGGGTATGCATATGAGCAAATTATGGATTATGCTGACAAGAACAATTTACAAATTATAGCCGTTTTGCTTACTCATGGACATTTCGACCATTCAAAAGGTGGGTTTGAATTGCAAAAGTTGGGAATACCCGTTTATATTCACAAGGATGATGCAGACAAACTTTACACGAAAAATAACTTGTCATATATGATTGGAGCACATTTTGATTACTATAAGGCTGATAATTTGATAGATGAAGGTCGGTTAGTTATTGGAGATTTTTCTTTTGATGTAATACATACCCCGGGGCATAGCAAAGGCTCTGTTTCCTACATATATGGGAATAACATCTTTTGTGGTGATACTTTGTTTGAAAATGGTTATGGCAGGTATGATTTCTATGACGGAAATTATAATGAGATTATAACAAGTGTAAAAAAATTGTTAGGCTACAAGAAAAATGGTTATAAATTCTTTTATGGACATTAAAAAAAGAGTTGATAATTGATATATTTGTGTGTTATACTTAAATGAATTCAAAGTTAATTAAGGAGAAAATATGATCACAGCAGGTGAATTTAGAAAAGGTGTAACTTTTGAAATGGAAGGCAACGTATATGTTGTTGTAGAATTTTTGCACGTAAAACCAGGCAAAGGCTCACCATTTGTAAGAACAAAACTTAAAAATGTTGTAACAGGACAAGTTTTGGAAAGAACTTTCAATCCAACTGATAAATTTCAAGTTGCAGTTATTGAAAGAAAAGAAATGCAATATTTGTACAATGAAGGAGATTTGTATTACTTTATGGATATGGAAACATATGACCAAATTCCACTTAACAAATCTCAAGTTGCCGATGCAATGAACTTTATGACAGAAAATATGATGGCAACAATTCAAAGTTACAAGGGCAATGTATTTTCAGTTGTTCCACCAACATTTGTTGAGTTAACAATCACTGATTGTGAACCAGGAGTTCAAGGCGATACAACAAAATCAAGTTACAAACCAGCAACTTTGGAAACGGGTTATGTAATCAATGTTCCACTTTTCGTAAATAATGGTGAAAAGATTAGAGTTGACACAAGAGATGGTTCATACATGGAAAGGGTTAAATAGTTTTATTTAATTTATATGTCGAAATATGTAATACTTTTTAGTATTGCATATTTTTTTTGATTTTTTGTTATTTTAATTTTCCTTTAAAGTATACATATTTTGGGAGAAAAAATATGCTACTTGATATTTTAACTGACAACCTTGCAAATATTTTCAGACAAAAAGTTTCGTTAAAAGAATTAACCGAAATTAGAATACGGCGAAATAAACCAATTGTCGTTTTTGTAAAAGGACAACCTTATTACTTATCAAATAATGGTTTGTGTTGTGATATTGACGAAGCACTGGTTGCAAGTCAAGATATGATAAATGAAATAGTTTACAAGGCAAGTGATTATTCGATATATGCCGTCAATGAACAAATAAAACAAGGTTATATTATGCTTGAAAGTGGCGTTCGTGTTGGAATTTGTGGTAATGTTGTAACAGAGAATAAATCAATAAAAACAATCGTATCTTGGAGTAGTTTAAACATAAGGATTCCGCATCAAGTTAAGAATTCTTCTCTATCTTGTTTTGATGATATTATAAATGAGAATGGTATTTATAACACTTTGATAATTTCTCCACCTGGAGCAGGGAAAACAACATTTATAAGGGATTTTTTATATCAAATATCTAATCATAATTATTGTTTAAATATATCAGTTATTGATGAAAGAGGCGAGATTGCAGGGGGAGATAATAGTACGCTTGATATTGGAAATTTTTGCGATGTTATGAGTTATTCAACAAAAACTGATGGCATTGCGAAGTGTCTAAGATCAATGAACCCAAACTTAATTGTTACAGATGAAATTGGGAATGTTGAGGATACAAATTGTCTTATAGATGCAATGAATTGTGGGGTAAAAGTATTGGCTTCTATTCATGCGTCAGGCATTGATGATTTAAAAAGTAAAAAGGTCTTTCAAAATTTACCCCATAATTTTTTTGAAAGATATATAGTGTTATCAAAAAGAGAGGGCCCGGGGACTTTTGAGGGTATTTACAATGAGAAATTTGCTCGCATAGTAAAGTGGTGATTATGGTTATTATATTAGTTTTATGCATAATATTTTGCTTTTCGTTTTTAGGGTACAAGTTGGCATCTTATTACATATCAAGAAAGAAGTTTTTTTCATCTCTTCAATCCTTTATGTCAAGTTTTAAATTGGATGTAACTTTCTCCCAAGATAAATTAAAAAATATTATAGAAAAAAATTCAATAAATGTTTCAAGTCCAGATTTAACATCAATTTGTACAAATGTTTGTTCGATTTTGGACAATAAGAAACAAATTGATAACTCAATTTTGAATAATGTTAAGATATTAAAAAATGAAGAGAAAGATTTTATAATAAAGTTTTTTTCAAACCTTGGCAAATACGATTCTACAAATCAGGCAAAAGAAATTGATTCTTATCTTGCAAAAATAAATGAAATGTATATTAACGCAAATGACGAGTGTAAAAAATATGCAGGACTTTTTATCAAACTTGGGGTCATTGTTGGTGTTCTTGTTTGCTTGTTAATAATATAAGGAGAAAATATGGGTGTTGAAATTATTTTTAAAATAACTGCAGTGGGTATATTAACCGCGGTGGTCGGTCAAGTATTAAAGCAAACAGGCAAAGAAGAAATTGCTACATTTTCAACCCTATCGGGATTGATTATTGTGTTGCTAATGGTATTAGATTTAATTGGAACGCTATTCGATACTGTCAAAAATTTATTTGGCTTTTGAGGCAATATGGAAATTGTAAGAATAATTGGCATAGGAATTATAACAATTCTGTGTGTGATAATCATAAAACCAATAAAACCTGAAATCGCGATAATCGTTGGAGTATGTGGTGGTATTTTGATACTTAGCCAAACGATAAACTACATATTTGAAATCATATCAACATTTACCAACATTGTAGAAAAAACTGGACTTAATATGGGGCTACTAAAGATTGTACTTAAAATTGTGGGCATTGGATATCTAACTGAATTTAGTGCAAACCTATGTGCAGATTCAGGCAATTCAAGTATTGGTGATAAAATAGTTTTTGCTGGAAAAATTTTGGTTTTGTATATTTCGCTTCCAATAGTAACAAATATCATTGAGATTATTATGGAGTTATTACCATGAAAAAATTTTTGATTGTTATGTTAATTGCAATTTGTTCATGCAGTTTGGTATTTTCATTTAAAGAATGTTTCTCTACTGTATATTGTGATGATGTTATGAGCAAAAGTGAAATAGAAGAAAAAATATCCGAAAGTGTAGATTCTCAACTTGAAGATTTAGATTTCTCAAGTGTTGAAGAAGTCCTTAATTCCTTAGATAATGAACAATATGAACTATTGGGTTCAAGCAGTTTTTTTGATAAAATTCATAAAATTATCAATGGCAAATTTTCACAAAATCAGCAATCTTTGTTTTCAGCGATATTAAATTTAATATTTGAAAACATTTTATCTTTTATCCCTATAATTTGCTTGATTATTGCAATTGGAATAACTTTCAGTTTGGTTAATGCATCAAGACCAAACTCAAAAAACAAGTCATTAGGTGATATAATTCATTTTGTATGTTTTGGTGCAATTATAGCAATCTTAATAGGTTCAATCGCTCAAATGGTATCATTTACTTCAAATACCATTCTAACAATAAAAAAACAAATTGATGCAGTTATGCCAATTTTATTAACAGTTATGACTGCAATAGGAAGTAATGTTTCGGTTAGTATGTATCAACCAACTGTTGCAGTTTTGAGTGGAACGATTACCTCAATTTTTACAAAGGTATTGATGCCAATTTTTATCATATCTATGGTGTTTGCAATTGTTTCAAATTTATCAAACAATGTAAAGTTAAACAAATTTACAGAGTTTTTTTCTAGTTTGTTTAAGTGGATAATTGGTATAGTATTTACTGTTTTCTCATCATTTTTGGCAATACAGGGTATTAGTGCCGGAAACGTTGATGGAATCTCAATACGAACAGCAAAATATACAATTAAAAATACTGTGCCACTTGTTGGTTCATATCTTGCTGATGGTCTAAATTTAATTGTAGCAAGTAGTGTTTTGATTAAGAATGCAGTTGGCTTGTGTGGACTAATCTTGTTATTGGTTACTATACTTGTACCTATATTAAAGTTGGTTGTTTATATGCTTGCCTTAAAACTTACTGCGGCAATTCTTGAACCTGTGACAGATAGCAAAATATCAAACTTTATTACAATGATCTCAAAAAATATTTCACTTCTCATTGTCTTAATTTTGGGGTGCGCATTTTCTTATATGCTTGTTTTGGGCATTGTTATGTGCACAGCAAATGTGTTCTAAAAGGAGTTAATATGCCAGAATTGTCATCGTGGGTTTTATCCATTGCCGGCATTTGTATTTTGTCAGTTTTAATAGATTTGTTCTTACCAAGTGGGCAGATGTCATCACATATAAAATCAATATTCAATTTTATAATCATTTTAGTCATTATTGCACCGATACCTAAATTTATAAAGAATTATCAAGTTGATTACTCGTCGTTTATAAATACAAGCGAAATTGAACTGCAAGATGATTACTTATATCAACTAAATCGAGATAAGCTTACGGCTCTTGAGAATGAAATAGAAAACGGCATAAAAAAGCGTGGAATACTTAATGTTGAGGTTGCAATATCAGCTGATATATTTACAAAAACAATGGAGATAAATGGGGTCTTTGTTGATTTAACAAATGTGGTCATAGAAAAAAATGGACAGCATATAGATATAAAGAAGGAAGTTGAAGAAGTCATACTTTCCAAAATTGATATAGAAAAGGAGAAAATAGAGTATAGTGGCTGAAAGCAAAAAAAGTAAGTTAAATATTTTTGAAAAGATAAAAAATATAAAACATATAGAAATCATAATTGTTGTCATCTTTTGTGCTGTTTTACTCTTGATATATAGTACTTCTTTTTCTAACAAAAAAACAGAAAATGTGACAATATCAACTTTAACAACAGAGGAATATGCAGACTATTTGGAGAATAAACTTACTTCTGTATTAGGTCATATTCAAGGTGCCGGGAAGGTAAATGTTATGGTAACTTTGTCTTGTGGTATTGAATATGTCTATGCAACAAATATGGAAGAAGTAACAACAAGTTCACAAAACTCTGGAACGACAACAACCAAAACAACAAAAAATGAAGATTTGATTTTGGTTTCTGTTTCTGGAAAATCTACTCCAATTGTGATAAAACAAAATTTACCAAAAGTGAGTGGAGTGATTATTGTTGCGAGTGGTGCAAAAAATATTAACACAAGATTAGAACTGCAAAAAGCAGTTGAAGCACTTTTAGATGTTGAAGCAAGTAACATAGAAATTTTAATAGGGGAATAAAAGGAGATTAGTTATGTTAAAGAAAAGAACAAAAATTTTTATTTTGGTTGCAATGGTATTATTGCTAGGGGTAACTGGATACCTTAATGTTGCACTAAATAACAATGCTACAACGCCAACAAGCAGTGGTGCAATAACAACAGCAAATTATTTTGATACTTATAGGACCGATAGACAATCAACAAGAGATCAAGAACTTTTGTATTATGATTCTATTATATCAAGTGAAAGTTCATCAAGCGAAGCAATTGCAAATGCTGAAGCAAAGAAACTTGAAATAGTAAATGCAATGGAATCTGAACTCGTTATGGAAGGGTTAATCAAGGCAAAGGGTTTTCAAGATGTAATTGTTACAAATTCAGCAAGCAATGTCAATGTAATTGTAAAAGGTGCAAATTTGGAAAGCTCACAAGTGGCTCAAATTGTTGAAATAGTAAAACAACAAACATCAAAATCTATTGATAATATTAAAATAATTCCCGTAGAATAATTGCAAAACCTTTGATATTATGTTATATTAGTAGTACTTATATTTATTGTTTTTTGCGTATAATACAAATATAAAGTAATTATATAATATAGTAAGGGGTAAAAAAGTGGCAGAAATTATAAATGATTTAAATCAAGATAAAGGCAAAATTACTTGTGATAGGAATATTTTACTTTCTATTATTTCTTTGGCCACAAAAGAAATAAGTGGTGTGGCATCTCTTGAAGACTCATTTTGGATGAAATTTAAAAAAATATTCAACAAGTCCGATTCAACAGGAGTAAAGATAAAAGTCTCACAAAATGGTCAACTTGTTATTGATGTTTATATTAGAATATTTAGTGGGATAAATGTACCAGATATTGCATACAAAGTCCAAGACAATATTAAAAACAGTATTGTATCAATGGTAGATATGCGTGTAAGCAAAATCAATGTGCATATTGTGGGTGTTGATTTCAAAACAGAAGAACAAGCATAAAAAGTTCCCAACAATAAACTTGTTGGGTTCTTTCTTGCATTAGGAGAGAATTATGAGAAGATTGGCTAGAGAAGTAGCATTTATGAAAATTTATGAAAGTTTGTTTATATCAAATGAAGATGATATGAATAACTTTTTTGATTTGGAAAAACTTGATAAAAAAGAAGATCAAGATTTTGCAAATGAACTCGTGTCATTGTATTTTGCGCATAAAGATGAAATTGATGAAATGATTACAAGTAATCTAAAAGACTTTTCTTTGGATAGAATCTACAAGATAGACAGGGCAATTATATCTTTGGCTGTTAGTGAATTTTTTTATTACAGAAACACTCCAAAAAGTGTTATTATAAACGAATGTGTTGATCTTGCAAAGAAATATGGTACCGACAAGAGTTATTCTTTCGTTAATGGTATATTGAAATCAATATTAAAGGAAGATGATGGAAAATAAAGCAATTTCTGTAAGTCAATTGTCAACATATATAAAACAAATATTTGACGCTGAAGAACTTTTATTTAATATCAATGTCGTTGGTGAAATCTCTGGCATAAGTATAATTAGGGGTGTTGTTTACTTTACACTCAAAGATGAAAACGCAAGTTTGTCTTGCGTTTGTTTTAATATGCAAAACTTTGATTTTGCAAATGGCGATAGTGTTATAGTAACCGGCACTCCAAAGTACTACATAAAAGGTGGTAGACTAAACTTTAATGTTGTTAGTGTTGTCAAGAATGGTATTGGCGATTTGTACCAACAATTTATGGAGTTAAAAGCTTCACTTGAAAAACTTGGTTATTTTGACCCCCAAAAGAAGAAACCTTTACCAAGTGATATCAAAAGGATTGGAGTTGTTACAAGTAAAGAGGGGGCAGTAATTCAAGATATCATAAATGTAAGGAACAGAAGGAATCCATATATTGATATTGTCTTGTATCCAGCAAGAGTTCAAGGGCAAAATGCCGAAAGGACAATCGCTGAAGGAATTAGGTTCTTTAACACATATGATGTTGATTTGATTATTGTTGCAAGAGGCGGTGGCTCACTGGAAGATTTGCAACCATTTAATACAAGAGTTGTTGCAGATGCAATTTTTGAGTCAAACAAATTTATTCTATCAGCAGTAGGGCACGAAACTGATTTTACTATTTGCGACTTTGTTAGCGATTTAAGAGCTCCAACTCCAAGTGTTGCAAGTGAACTTTGCTGTGCAAATGTTGAAGAAAGAAAGCAAAACTACTTAAGAGAAGTTACAAGGTTAAAAAATGCAATTCTTGAGATTTTGATTGATAAAAACGTACAACTAAAAGATGCAACACAGTCAATTATTGACTGTTTTGAGATTGCAAATGATAATAATATTAACAAACTTGTTGGAATGATTAATAAATTAAGAGAATATGCAACTGTAGATTTGATAGGAATTAACCATAAGTTAGATATATTATCATCAAAGGTTCAAAAGTTAAATCCAAGCGAAATATTAAAATTAGGTTATAGTGCAATAAAACATAATGAAAAGATTATATCATCGTATAATGATATCAAGGTTGATGATGATGTATGTATTATTTTTAAGGATGGCAGGGTTATTGCAAAAGTAATAGAAAAGGAGAATAAATAAGATGAGTTTTGAAGAAATGATGAAAAGGTTGGAAGAGATAACATTGAAGTTGGAAAGTGGGGAATGTGGACTTGATGAAGCATCAAAACTATTTGATGAAGCAAAAGAGTTGTCAAAAAAGTGTTATGATGTGCTAAATGTTAATAAAGGTAAAATTACTGAAATTGTAAAAGACTTGGATGGATATTCTGAAAAGTTAATGAAATAAAATACTATATATTGTGTTATGCAAAATATTATAATACAAAATATAATGTTGAATTTTTAAAATATGTATGATATAATATAAATGAAGGCGCAGTATTCTAGTCAAACGAATTTACTTGGAAGGTGTTATTTAATAAGCATCGTCGGGCACAACTGTGAAGTTCCTGGTGCTTGCCTTGATTGCCCAAATCGGGGCACTTGCTGGGAGTTAAGATTTTTGGGCGTTTTATAACGGCATATAAAATCCGACCCAATTATCGTGGAGACCCAAAAGGGTGCACAAGTTTTTGTGTACTCTCTGGGGAAGAACCTGCAATGCGGTCAACGGCTGTGTGCAGCGTAGCCTGCTTTGAGTGGTTTTTTAGGAATTGCACGCCAAAGTTATTATAATGGCTGACGTCAACAATTATGGTAACTTTGTGCATGAAATAACGACTGCAAAAAGAGCTAAGAGTAAGTTGGTTTGTCAAGGAAAACTTCTAGACTGTTGAGGTAACACTCAAATGGGGTAGGGATTATAGTGTGGTCTAAGTGGCGATTCGGTGTTAGTATTTTGCTTAAAAGGAAACTGCTTATTCGGTGACGGTAAGTGCGAAATTGGGAAATCCGACCGAACCTATGCCGCAAGGTTTACTTATCTTGTTGCCTTCATTTTTTTTTAATTAAAATTTCATAGTTTTTTAACTTTGGAATACTTATATATAAAGAGAGGAATTTTTGATTTGAATAAAGAAGATAAACAAAAACCCAAACGGGTGGAAAAGCAAAACAAATCTCAAATGGTTTGGTCAATAAAAATTTTGATACTTTCGTTTGCGTTGTCGATGTGCTTTGGAATTGTTAGTGAACTTGTTTTAGGTATGACGGGAATTGCAGTTGCGGTGTTGGTAATTATCGTATTTGTATCCTTGTCAATTATAACTGACATGATAGGTGTGGCAACAACTTCTGCAAGCACTGAACCATTTAGAGCAATGGCATCAAGAAAGGTTAGGGGAGCAAAAGAAGCATTAAAGCTATTATCAAAAGCTGATAGAGTTTCATCAATATGTTGTGATGTTATAGGAGATGTGTGTGGAATTTTATCAGGTGCTGCCGGAGCAAGTATTGTTGTAAAATTTGCAATTGAATCTGAATCTCCATTAAGTATTATAATTGCTTCATTAGTTAGTGCTGTTGTTGCAAGTATGACAATCTTTGGAAAATCAATTTGTAAAAAATATGCGATTGACAATTCTACTTCAATTATAATAAAAGTTGGTAAGGTTATAAGTTGGTTCACTCCACAAAATAAGGATAAGAACAAAAAACAAAACAAAAAAGATAAATCAGAAAACGAAGAAATTGACCTACAAAATGATGATACAACAAAAGAAAATGGGGAAGGGAACAACTAAAAAAATATGCTTAAATCTTAAACGATTTGAGCATATTTTTTTTAATGTATAACTATGTATTTTTAAACATTTGTAATTTATAAATATGTCAAAACATTTATAAGCATAAATTTTTGTATGAATATTTATGCAAAAATCACTTGCATAATTATAAATTTCATTGTATAATAATTCCAAATGGGTTGAATAAATATAAATGTATAATTATTCAAAACACGCTACATCCCTTTATTTATAAGGGGTTGAGGCATATTAAGGAGTATGTGGTTATGGCTAGGTCGTCAAGACAATCAAAGATACTAGAACTTATATCAACAAAAGATATTGCATCACAAGATGAACTTGTTGCATACCTAAAAGCAGCAGATTTTGATATAACTCAAGCAACAATTTCAAGGGATATAAAAGAACTTGGTTTAATAAAAATCTTGGGTGCAGAAGGCAAATATAAGTATGCATTGATGGACAATGGAGAACAAACTGTTTCAAATAAAAACATTTCATTGTTCCGTGAAAGTGTTATATCAATCAAAGTTGCTCAAAACCTTTGTGTTATAAAAACTGTAAAAGGGTTAGCATCTGGTATTTGCAGTATGATAGACAAATTAAATGTTGAAGACAATATGGGTGCTGTTTGTGGAGATGACACTGTTATGATTATTTTCCCTGACTCACAATGCTCCAACAGAGCATCAAAAACTTTACAAAGTATGATAAGATAGGATAAAAATGTTAGAAACACTAAATATAAAAAACTTTGCAATAATTGAGAATACAAGTCTAAGTTTTAACTTAGGCTTTAATGTTTTGATTGGTCAAACGGGTGCAGGAAAAAGTATTGTAATCAATGCTTTAAAATTCGTTCTTGGTGACAAACCTAATAAGGATAATATAAGAACTGGAGAAAATGAAATGCTTGTAAAAGCAGTCTTTTCAAACATAAGCAAAAAGGTTAATGACTGCTTAAATGATTTTGATATTACATGTGATGATGTTCTTATAATTTCAAGAAGTTTTAATTTGGAGGGCAAGTCTAGTTGCAAAATTAACGGAGAGCCCGTTACCGTTTCTATGCTTAAGCAAATTGGAAGTTTGCTTGTTGATGTTTGTGGTCAGTACGACAGCACTTTACTTTTGAACTCAAATAATCACTTAACCCTTTTGGATAGCTATGCTCAAAAAGATTTAATTGATGATAAAAATGAACTCGGTAATTTATTAAGTAAAAAGAAAGAAATAGAGAAACAAATATTATCGCTTGGTGGAGATGACAAAGATAGAGAGCGTACTTTGGATCTTTTGAATTATCAAATTAAAGAGATTCAAGATGCCAACCTAAAACAAGGTGAAGATGAACAACTTGAAAACGATATTCAAGTTATGTCTAACTATGAAAAAATTTCAAATTCATTGGAAGTTGCATATCAAGGTTTATCCAATGATAACCTATATCAAGCATTGTCAAGTTTGGAACTTGCAAGCAACTATGACAGCAAACTTACCGAATATGCAGAAAGACTTAAAAGTGTCTTTATTGAGTTTGAGGATATAAGTTCATCAATAAAAGACTATATGTCAAATATGTCCTTTTCTGAAAATGAGTTAGACAACCTAACATTAAGGCTTGAAAATATAAAATCACTTAAAAAGAAATATGGTAGCAGTATTGATGATGTGTTAAAGTATTTGGAAGAATGCAAGACAAAATACGACAACATTCAAAACAGTGAAGAGCTTTTACAAAAACTGCAAGATGAAAAATCGAATGTAACAAAAAAACTGTATGATGTTTGTGTAAGAATACATAACACAAGAACCAAGGTTGCGAAAGAAATTGAAAGTAAGGTCGAAAAGGAACTTTCTACTCTTGGAATGAAAAATACAAGATTTACCATAAAGTTTAATGACTTACCAAATATCAATGATGCTGTATTCACTCAAAGCGGATTTGATACGGTTGAGTTTATGTTTTCTGCAAATGCTGGAGAACAACAAAGAAGTTTGGTAAAAACAATATCGGGCGGAGAATTAAGTAGATTTATGCTCGCAGTCAAAAATGTTTTTGCAAGCTGTGATGATGCAAACTTGCTTATCTTTGATGAAATTGATTCAGGTGTTAGTGGAGAAGTTGGATATTTGGTTGGACAAAAACTGTCAATGCTATCAAGAACACATCAAATTATATGTATAACCCATCTGCCACAAGTAACGGCACTTGCAGACAAGTATATTTACATATCAAAGCAAGTTGAAGGCGAACACACAAAGAGTGTTGCAAGTTATTTAACTACAGACCAGCTTGCATCCTATCTTGTCACATTATTTGGTTCAAAAGAGTCTACTGCTGGTCTTGAACATGCGAAAGAACTTATTGAGTCAGCACAAAAGTTTAAAACAAATTTGAATAAATAACGTAAATAAAAACAAACTACCCAATGAGGTAGTTTTTTTATGCCAAGAATTAGGAGTATGTTATGCTAAAAAAAGTAGTATTAAAATTTATTGGAATAATGCTGGCTGTTTGTTTTGTTATAACAGTGAAAAATATAAATTTTGACACAATTTCTCTTTTAAACAATAATGCACCAATAACGATATCGAATGTAGATAAGATAAATACAGAGCATATTCTAGGCAATTTTATAGAGACAAATATAACTGAAGATACATTGACAACCGGTGGAGTAAAAGAAAAACACTCATATATGGTTGTAAAACTCTTTGGATTTATTCCTATCAAAAAGACAAAGGTTGTTTTGTGTGACGACAAAACGGTATTCCTAGGCGGTATTCCTCTTGGGTTTAGTGTTACAACAAAAGGAGTTATTGTTGTTGGTACAAATTTGGTAAACAATCTAGAGAAATCTATTGAACAAGATACTTTAAAAACGGGCGACATACTAACAAAGGTTAATAATGAAAGCATATATAATGTAACAAACATACAAGAGCAATTAAAATTATCAAATGGTAAGGCTGTTAATGTAACTTATCTTCGTGATGGCAAAGAACAAAGTGGAAAAATTACACCAGTATTTGATGCTGAATCGGGAGAGTATAAGTTAGGTATTTGGATTAGAAATGATGCCCAAGGTATAGGGACATTAACATTTGTCACAAAAGAAAATGATTTTGGCGCATTGGGGCATGCTATCAGCGATTATGAAACAGGTTCAATTATTCCGGTCAACAACGGGAAGATTTATCAATGTTCTATGCTTGGCATAACAAAAGGTCAAAAAGGTAAAGCCGGTGAATTACGATGTCTTTTTGTGCAAGGTTCAAACAGTAAAGGAAATATAACAAAAAATACAAACTGTGGGGTATTTGGTGAGATAACCGATAACAGTAAAATTATTGATGAAAACAAATGTTGTAATATTGCATCACGTCTTGTTGTAAAACCAGGAAAAGCAAAACTGATTAGTTCCGTTAGTGGAATAAGAGAAGAATATGATATTGAAATTATAAAGGTATATAACCAAAATTTACCACGTGATAAAAGTTTTATATTTCGTGTAAAAGATAAACGACTACTAAACCTAACTGGTGGAATAGTCCAAGGGATGAGTGGATCTCCCATAGTGCAAGATGGGAAACTTATAGGTGCAGTAACTCATGTGTTCTTATATGACCCAACAAAGGGATATGGAGTGTATCTTGATTGGATGATGGAAGAAGTCGACTAAGGTTGGCTAAATAAGTATATTTATATAAACAAGCGAATAGATATATACTATGAAAAAGCCCAAATTTTCGTCTGCTTTTTACAACATAAAATATTCACTTGTTGAATTCTTTTCTAATAATAAAATAAAAATAATTATATGCTGTTTGTTTTGTCTTGTAGGAATACTTACAGGCATTTTTACAGCAGTCAAATTACAATCTGCTGGAGATAGTGATATATTAGACAGTTTTAATGTGATATACAAGTTGGAAGATTTTGAGAACTTTTCGGCAAATTTTTTCTCACGACTTCTTTCTTATCTTCTGGTTTCAGTTTTACTTTTAGTTTTTTCACTAAATTCATTTTTATCTGTATTTGGTTGGTGTTTGCTTGCGTATCGGTCATTCTTAATTTCTCTCAATTGTGTTTCTTTTATATTCATCTTTTCGTTTAATGGAATTTTGAAATCTATACTAATTATATTTCCATGCCAACTTCTAATGATAATAATACTTATGGTATTCTTTTGCTATATGGGTAATATATTTTGCCAAAATAAAAAATATGGTTGCAACAAAGGAAGTAGCATTATAATGCCTATTCTTATATGTAACATAGCATTAACTATACTAAATTTGGTCGAAACCTTATTATTGTTTATATTTAGAAGCAATGTAATACTTGTTATATAATTTGACAATAATATAAAATATATGCTAAAAATAGACGGGTGGTAGATTATGAATTATGAAAGAAAAATTGAAAGAATAGTAAATGTATTAAAAAGAAAGCATGACATTCAAAATCTAGATTATGCAATTGTTGCAGGTAGTGGACTTATGGAAAGCATCCCTGGACTTGAGCAAGTTCAAATTGTGTCATATCAAAGTTTGGGAATGCCAAAATCAAAAGTCCCAGGGCATAGTGGAAAGTTTGTTTTTGGAAAGCTTGGCAAAAAGAATGTTGTTGTTGTTTCAAGATATCATTACTACGAAAGTGGGAATATGAATTTGGTAAGAATGCCTTTTGAAATAATTTCAAAGCTAGGTGTTAGTAAAATTGTTTTGTTGACTTCTTGTGGTGGGTTAAATAAAACATTTAAAATTGGCGATATAATGCTTATTTCTGACCATATAAATTACACCGGTCAAAATCCATTGATTGCAATCAATCCTTTGGAATTTACTCCAATGGCAAATGCTTATGATAAAGATATATTTGATAAGATGAAAAAGATTGCTGATGAAAATGATATTGATGTAAGGGAAGGAGTTCATATTCAATTCCTTGGACCAAGCTATGAAACAAGGGCAGAAGTTGAGCTTGCAAGAATGTTAGGTGCAGATACAGTTTCAATGAGTACAGTTTTTGATTGTATAATATGCAATTATCTCAAGATGAAAGTTGCCGGTATTGCCAGTGTCGTAAATGTGTTTACATCAAAAGAAAAAGAAGAAAAACTTAATCATCAAGAAGTCCTTGATAATGCAAAAAAGTCTTGTATAAAAATAAAAACAATAATTGAAAACTTAATAAAAGAATAAAAACTTGAATTTTGATAAAACTATCTTTGAATAAAGTAATCACTTTATAAAAAAATAGTTTTTTTATTAGGAGAGTATTATGAAGAAATCAATTATATCAATATTTAGTGTATTATGCTTAATGTTAATACCAATATATAGTAGTATAAAAGATAGTAATGTGGTATATGCTGATACAGGGTTTAGTATTGATGCAAAAGCATGTTTGCTTGTTGATGATAACTTCAGTAGAGTTATGTATGAACAAAATTCAACAGCAAGATTTCCAATTGCAAGCATGGTAAAGCTTATGACAATTCTTTTAACATACGAAGCAATTGACGAGAATGTCCTTACATTTGATACAAAAATCACCACAACCGAGAATGCCTCAAAAATGGGTGGTTCACAAGTATTTATCGATCCATATGTAGATTATAAAGCAGAAGACTTGCTAAAAAGTGTAATAATGGCATCGGCAAATGATGCAAGTGTTTCTCTTGCTGAATATATCTCTGGTAGTGAAAGCGAGTTCGTTGAGAAAATGAATAAAAAAGCTCAAGAGTTAAATATGAACAACACATTATATGCAAACTGCACAGGTCTTCCAGCTCCTGAACAATATTCTTGTGCAAATGATTGTGCTATCATTTTGAAAGAAGTATCAAAGTATGAGCATTATCACAAAATGGGTAAAATATGGATGGATGCACTGGTTCATCCATCAGGACGAAAGACTGAACTTGTGAATACAAACAAACTTATAAGATATTACAAAGGTTGTACTGGTGGAAAAACTGGTTCAACAAATGAAGCAGGATATTGCTTGTCGGCAATGGCAAATAAAAATGGCTTAAATCTAATTGCTATTGTTATCGGTGCAAAAAGTGGGCAAGACAGGTTTAAGCAAACAACTAATTTATTCAATTACGGCTTTGCTAACTTTGACAATAAAACAATAGTCAATATAAACGAGCCAGTTTTGGTTAATCAAGACGTGGCAAATGGGAAAGAAAAAACAATAGATTTGTATGCTTGTGAAAGTTATAATATGATAACAAAGAAAGGCGAGAGCAAAGATTATGAAATATCTTTTGACATTGATAAACTTGTTGCTCCAATAAGAAGTGGTGACAAGGTTGGAACTCTTATCGTTTCAAAACAAGGCAAAGTTTTAAAAGAAATAGATGTTATTGCAAAACAAGATATTAAGCAATTAACAATTATTGACTCAATTCACAAGATTGCAGAAGCGTGGTAATATCAAATAAAATTTGTCTACAAATGGATAGTATCCATTTGTAGTTTTTTATTTTATTATTCTTGCAAATGTCGTTATTTTATAGTATAATAAATTCACTATGTTATATAACATTATATGTTCAGGATTATCATTCTTAGAAATATTGTCGTTAATGCTAGGGTATATGCTAGCATTACTATTCTCATTTTCTCTTCATGAATTTGCACATGCATACACATCCACAAAGTTTGGAGATCCAACTCCAAGACTTATGGGAAGATTAACCCTTAATCCATTAAAACACATTGATCCGGTTGGCTTTTTGTGCTTGGTTTTATTTGGGTTTGGTTGGGCAAAACCAGTTGCAATTAACCCAATTTATTACAAACATTACAAAAGAGATATGAGCATAGTGTCACTTGCCGGTGTGTTTATGAACCTGGTTCTTGCATTTGTGTTTAGTGGAGTTTGGTTCTTTACCAGCGCAAAAATTAGTGCATCAACAAATATGTTTATGGTCTTTTTAAAATACTTTATTTATTTTATGCTATCACTCAATTTATCATTATTTGTTTTTAACCTTATACCGATATACCCACTTGACGGCTTTAACTTTTTAAAAGCAATAACCCCACCGGGGAACAAAGTAATCACATTTTTAGAAAAATACGGAACAATTATTTTGTTTGTTTTCCTTGTAACTCCATTGTTTGACATTGTTTATTATTATGTTATAAATGGACTTATATCAGTATTTGGAAGTTTTTGGGGGTTGTTTTTATGATAGAAGAAGAACAAGTAGATTTAATAGAAGAAGAAAATCCTCAAAATGTATATAATGTAAAACTAGAAAATTTTGAAGGACCTCTTGATTTACTATTAAAAATTATTAAAGATAACAAAATGGATATTGAAACTGTCAAGCTTGCAGACCTGACAGAACAATATCTTGAATATTTGAATACTTTTGAAAAACTTGATATGGAAAATGCTAGTGAGTTTATTGAAATTGCAGCACAACTGATTGAAATTAAATCAAGAACTTTACTTCCGCCTGATGAGGAAGAAACACAGGATGAAGACGATCCGGAAGTTAATCTTTTGGCAAGACTTAAAGAATTAAAACTCTTCCGTGAAGCAAGTGAGAAATTGGCAAACGTTGAAGACCTTGATAAACTTTACAAAAAGCCAGACAAGATGGCAGGTAATGTTAGAATCAAGTTAAAAGATATGACTCTTGATAGTATGCTTGATGCATTTGCAATTATGATGGCCCAAGCACCAAAGAAAGAAATTCAAGAAGAAACAAAGCAAATTGCAAAAGACAGATTTACTGTTGCAGAAAAATTTATTGAAATCAAAAACATTGTAAGAGAAAAAAAGATGATAAAGTTTTCAAGTCTTTTTGATAAGGACTTCACAAAAAGTGAGCTTATAAACACATTTCTTGCATTGTTAGAATTATTAAAGCGACAGTTTGTAAAAGCTCAACAAAGCAATATTTTTGGTGAGATAGACATAATTTCAAATGAAGAAAACGAAGATAAGGAGGCAGAAGACATAAATGAACAACTTGAAGGAAATTATTAAAGCAACCTTGTTTATATCTGGGGAAGGTGTTGCAATCGAAGATATAATGAGCAAACTTGAAGTTGATAAAAAAACTTTTAATAAAGCTTTGGATGAATTAAGAAAGGAACTTTGTGGCGATAGTGGAATACATTTAATAGAATATAAAGACAAAATTCAATTGTGTTCAAATCCAAATTATGCTGAACAAATCTCAGTTGTTTTAAATCCAATAAGAGAAAAAGCATTAACAAAAGCCGCACTAGAAACAGTTGCAATAATCGCATATAAGCAACCAATAACAAAACTTGAAATTGAAGAGATAAGAAAAATCAATTCGGCAGATTATGCCATTCAAGTGCTTCTTGACAATAAAATGATTCAAATTGTTGGAAGAAAAGATGCCGTTGGGAAACCATATATGTTTGGAACAACTGATGAATTCCTAAAACGTTTTAATTTAAAAGATTTAAGTGAATTGCCAGATTATGAAGAATTGCTTGAAAGAATCAATGTTATTCGAAGTGAAACATATGATAATCAACTCTCAAGTGATGGGCTTTATCGTGATTATGAAGTACCTGATGAAGAAGAAATCCCTGAATTCTTAAAGAATGAAAAAGATGTAAAACAAATTAAGGCAGAAGATAAAGAAATGTTGGATAGAGTTGACGAAGTTTTGAAAGCAAATAATATTCAAAAGATGGATTTTACTCAAAAAGACAATACTGATGATGTTGTTTAACAAGGCAGTATAAAATCAACAAAATAACAAATAATAGTGATATGGAAAGTTTATACCTAGCCATACCGCTATTTTTTATTGTTGTTTTTCTTATTCCTATAATATTTCAAATGGATATAAAAATTGATGGAAATAATAAAAATATATTCGTGACGTTATGCGTCTATAAAATGAAGATATTATCACTAAAAATGTTATACAAAGATAACAAAGTATTGTTATATATAAACAAAAAACAACAAGATTTGAATATTGAATTATCTCAAAAACAAGTTTTGTTTATTGATCAATTTATAAGTAACATAAAAGATAAAATTCAAATTACCATTATTGAAGTTAATGCAAGTATTGGAATAAAGGACAATGCTTATCAAACAGCAATGACATGTGGAACATTAAATTTATTGATATATATAATTTTTACTATTTTAAAAACAAACAAGCCAACAGCATCGTTTTATAGTTCAGTTATACCATTATATAAAGAAGATAAATTTTTAATAAAAACAAAAATTTGTGTAAAAATAAGTATGAATGAATTGCTATATAGTGTTGTAATTTCATTATTAAGTGTTAGAAGGAGAATGTATGAACGAAATAAAAAACAATCCTAACTTCTTGGAAGATTTTATTTGTATGACAATCTCAAAGGTAGAAGATTTGGTAAAAACAAATACAATTGTTGGCGATCCAATTATAACTCCAAGTGGGAATATTATTATACCAATAAATAAAGTTTCTGTTGGCTATGTTGTTGGTGGTGGCGAATATAGTACACTCAACAAAAAAATGCCATTTCCAACTTGTGGTGGAAGTGGTGGTGGTGCAAGCATAACGCCAGTTGGCTTTATTGTTGAAACGAACGATGATGTAAAATTTGTTGGAATTGAGAACAAAACTGCATATCAAACAATTATCAACTTTTTAAATACAATTATGTCAAAAATAAGGGTAAAAGATGAAAAAGAAGAATAACTTAATTAAGTTTGTTGTCGTTTATTTGTTAATGCTAATTACAATATGTGGTGGTATTATGTTAAATCATAATACAACAAATTGTGTTGTACAAGCGAGTGATAATTCAAAAGCTATGTGCGTTATTGAAAAAGACTCAAAGAGAGTGTTACTTGCAAAAAATGAAAATGAAAGACTTGCCAATGCAAGTACCACAAAAATTGTGACATTTTTAACCGTACTAAAAAACTGTAACAACTTTGACGAAAAAATAAAAATTGATGATAGAGCCGTTGGTATTAGAGGAACTTCTATATATTTAAAGAAGGGAGAAGAATTAACAGTAAGGGAACTTCTATATGGGATGATGCTTGTTTCTGGTAATGATGCGGCAACAGCACTTGCTTTGCATATATCAAAATCAATAGATGATTTTGCTTTGCTTATGACAAAAGAGGCACATACAATTGGAGCTATTAATTCAAATTTTAAAAATCCACACGGACTTGATGAAAAAGACCATTACACAACAGCATATGATTTGGCACTTATAGCAAGCGAATGTTACAGGTATCCCATATTTAAAGAAATTGTTACAACAAAAAACACAAAGATTTCAAATGCAGACAATAGTTATAGGTACTTAAAAAACAAGAATAAGCTTCTTTGGACTCTTGACGGAGCAAATGGAGTAAAGACGGGATTTACTAATAATGCTGGAAGGTGTTTGGTTAGTAGTGCAAAACGAGATAATATGCAACTAATATGTGTTGTATTAAACTGCGGACCAATGTTTGAAGAAAGTGTAATGCACTTAAACGAATGTTTCTCAAAGTACAAAATGGTAAAACTTCTTCCTGAATATTCTTACATTAAAAATGTAAATGTCGAGAATTCTAAAAGTGTGGATGTAAAAGTGTATACAAAGCATAGTTTTTGTTATCCATTAACAAGCGAAGAAGAACAACAAATAAAAATTGAAATCGCTGTGCCAAATTATCTCACAGCCCCACTAAAAAAAGAGCAAATCGTAGGCGAACTTAAAATTTATTTGGATAAACACTTGCTATTTTGTGAAAAAATATATACTATGGAAGAGATAAAGTCTAATAGGATAGGAGATATTGTAAAAGTCATAATCTCCAAATGGTAAACAAATGAGAATAAACAAATATTTGGCACTCTGTGGAGTTGCTTCAAGAAGAAAAAGTGAAGAATATATAAAAGACGGAAAGGTTAGCGTTAATGGGAAAATACTAACAGATTTGTCCTATAAGGTGAACTTAAAAGGCGATATAGTTTGTCTTAATGGTGAGAAATTGTCATTACCACAAAACTACGTTTATTATAAATTAAACAAGCCAAAAGGATATATATGTACAGCAAATGATGATAGAAACAGAAAAACAATATATGACCTTGTAAAAAGCCCTGTAAGACTATTTTCAATAGGACGACTTGATTATGACACAGAAGGGTTAATTATTCTTACAAACGATGGAGATATTGCACAAAAAATTAGCCACCCATCGCATGAAACTGAAAAAGAATATATTGTGAAAATTGAAGGTTTAATTAAAGAAAGCGAACTTGCTGTTCTTCGTGCTGGAGTTATTGAAAATGGAAAAAGAATGCCTCCTGCAAAAGTTGAAATGTTAGATATAAAAGACGGGAATTCTAGAATTAGTGTAACAATTCATGAAGGGCAAAATAGGCAAATTAGAAGGATGTTTGACTGCATTGGTAAAACTATTATAATGTTAAAAAGAGTAAGAATTGGCAATATTAAACTTGGTGGTCTTAAGCGTGGCGAATATAAACCATTAAACCAATATGAACTTTTTGATTTATTGGGGGAATAAAATGGATATTATCGTTATCGGTGGCGGAGCAAGTGGACTTTTTGTGAGTGGTGGTTGTGCTCAAAAGGTCTACAATGTTACATTGCTTGAAAAGAATGAAAAGGTTGGCAAGAAATTATACATTACAGGAAAAGGAAGATGTAATATAACCAATTGTTGCTCAAATGAAGAGTATTTTTCAAATGTTCCAACAAATTCCCAATTTTTGTATAGTTGTATCAGTTCATTTACACCATATGACACAATGCAGTTTTTTGAAGAACATGGATTACCACTTAAAGTTGAAAGAGGAAACAGAGTTTTTCCTGAAAGTGACAAATCAAGTGATGTTATAAAAGTTTTACAAAACTACTGCATACATAGCAGAGTTAATATAAAACTTAATGAAGAAGTTATTGATTGTTACAAAAATAGTCAAACATCAAAATTTGTTGTGATAACAACAAATAGTAAATATGAATGTGATAAGCTTATAATCTGTACCGGTGGAAAGTCGTATAGTGCAACTGGAAGTAATGGCTTTGGGTATAAAATTGCAAAAAAATTTGGACATACAATAATTGAGCCAGTACCAGCACTTTGTCCTATAAAATTAAAAGATAAGTGGGTAAAAAGTGTTGAGGGACTATCATTAAAAAATGTTAAACTTTCGGCATATAGCAATAATAAACTTGTGAAATCAGAGTTTGGAGAAATGCTTTTTACATCAAATGGAATAAGTGGGCCTATTGTTTTGACATTGTCTAGTTACATAAACAGGTTAAAAAATGTTGACTTGATATTAGATTTTAAACCAGCATTAACCTATGAAACACTAGAAAATAGAATATTAAGAGAATTTGAAAATAACAAAAATAGCCAGATTAACACTGTTATAAGGAGTCTATTACCCAAGAATTTAGTTTCTATATTTTTGAGTTATGTCAAATTACCTGAAAGTTTAAAAGTTAATAGTATTACAATTGAACAAAGAAAATCAATTGTAAAAAGTTTGAAAGAATTTAAACTTAATTTTGATGGATTATATGATATTGATTATGCTATAATCACAAGTGGTGGGGTTTGCACAAAAGAAATTAACCCAAAAACAATGGAGAGCAAAATTGTAAGTAATTTATATTTCGCAGGAGAAGTAATTGATGTTGATGCGTTAACAGGCGGATTTAATTTACAGATTGCTCTATCAACAGCAAATAATATTGTAAGGGGGATATAATTATGGTTATTGCAATGGATGGACCAGCATGCGCAGGAAAATCAACTTTGGCAGTCTTAACTGCAAAGAATTTGCATATAAATTTTTTAAATACTGGAATGATTTTTAGGGCAATTGCATATGTATTGACAAAAGAAAATGCTGATGTCAATAATCTTGAACAAGTTAAGGATATCTTAACAAAAGCTAACATAGATATTGAATATATAGATGGAGAACAGGTTGTATATGTTGAAGGAATTGACACAAGACCATACATATCATTACCTGAAATAAGCCAAAAGGCATCAATATATTCGCAAATTGCCGAGATTAGAGAAATCGTTTGCAAGATTCAACACAAATTTGCTGATAAATATGATTTGGTGGTTGAAGGAAGAGATATTGGAACAGAAGTTTTCCCAAATGCAAAGTATAAATTCTATATCACAGCAAGTGTTGAATCAAGAGCCAAAAGAAGATATGAAACATATATTCAAAAAGGCGAAAAAATCTCCTATGATGAAGTGAAAAATGCCATTATTGAAAGAGACTATAATGATATGCATAGAAAGATTAGTCCATTAAAACAAGCAAATGATGCAATTGTAATCGATACATCAAATGATACAATAGAGCAAAGTTTACAAAAAATAATTTCATATATAAAGGAGTAAATATGTTTTACTGGTTTATGAAAGTGTTGGCATATATACCCTTTTGGTTGTTTTGTCCTACCATTTTAAAGGGGCAAAAAAATTTACCAAAAGGTAAATGTATATTAGTTGTTAACCATAAAAGTAATTTTGATCCACTAGTTATTTGCAATATGATTTGGAGAGAACAACACATACTTGCCAAAAAAGAGTTGTTTAAACATTTTGGGCTTCGTTCATTCCTAAAAGGAATGAAATCTATTCCTGTAGATAGAGAAAAAGTTGAGATTTCAACATTAAAACAATGCTTTTCTGTTCTAAAGAATAATAAAATATTAACAATATTTCCAGAAGGGACAAGAAATAAAACCAAAGAGCCATTGCTTGATATCAAGGACGGAGCGGGAATAATTGCAATAAAAACAAATACGCCAATAGTTCCTGTATGGATAAAAAGAAAACCAATGCCTTTTATTCTTAATAAAGTTTACATTGGAGAACCATTTTATTTGACAAAAGACTATGAGAACCCAAATGAAATAATCAAACAAAAGATGTTGGAAGTTCGTGAGAATAATATTACATCAAAAAAAACAAAGTAATAGAAAATTTACTTTGTTTTTTCTTTTAAATAATAGACATAATTACATAAATTTTGCTAAACTATAAGTAGGAGTTTTTATGGAAGAAGTTAAATTTAATTTAGATACAATAGACAAAACCTTTACCAAATACAAAAAAAATGAAATATTTGATGGAGTAGTTGTTTTAAAAAGAGATGACGGAGTCATTTTTAATATTGGTGGAAAGAGTGATGCTTTTATTGCCAAAAGTGACTTTGATAATTTTGATGATGTAAAAATTGGCGATAGATTTAAGGTTGCAGTTCTTGGCACAAAAACCGAAGACGGAATGATTATTGTTTCAAAAAAAATTGCAGATAATGTTATAATCGGCTCTCAAAATGCAGAGAAGTTAAAAATAGGTTCTCAATTTTCTTTTTATGCAACAGGAATAAAAGATAATTGCTTGATTTCAAAAATGGGAATATATAACATTGTTGTTCCAAATGGGGAAATAGATATAAATCTAAAGAATTTGCATTACTATCTTAACAAACAATTTACAGCAATAGTAACCGAAATTGATAAAGATAAAAGACTAATCGTTTGCTCAATTAGAATTTTGAAAGAACAACAAAAAGAATTGCAAGAAACAACTTTTTGGAATAGTATTTTTATCAATAAGGTTGTTCAAGGCAGAGTTGAAAAGATAATGCCATATGGTGCATTTGTTGATGTTGATGGAGTGTCTTGCTTTATTCATATATCTGATATTGCATATGAACATGTTGACGATGTTTCAAAGTACCTTAGTGTAGGTGAAACATACACATTTAGAGTAATAAAAATTGATAAGCAACAAAAGAGAGTTTCACTTGGACTTAAACAGTTATCAGAAAACCCAAAGACTGCATATCTAAAAGAACTAAAAGTTGGCGACAAGGTAACCGGAACTGTTACGAAAATATTGGCATTTGGGGCAATAATCAAACTTGATGAAAGTGGACTTGAAGGTTTACTACATGTTTCGGACGCAACCCAACACAACGATATGCGTATTTATCAAATTGTAAAACTTGGGCAAAAGGTTGAAGTAGAAATAAAGTCAATTGATATTAATAGAAATAGAATTGCTTTTAAACTTTAATATTTGATATTAAAAAAACCTACAACAAAATGTTGTAGGTTTTTTTTCTACTTGTCTAATTTCCTTTCGGCTTCATCAATTTGGTCTTGAATTTTTTTCATTTCCAATTTTCTATTTAATTCATCAAGTCTTTTCTTTAATAATAACTCATCATTAAAGTTTGGAGTGTCTGCCATAGAGTCCAAAGTTATTGTTGTGTTTTTGTATAATTTTGAAAGATTTATTCCAAGTATAAAGTTTATAATAAACAATAACTCACAAGCAACTAAAATTGAAATAGGAAGGATGTATGAAATATATGGAGTTAATTCAATTTTTGTGTAATAGCAATAAACTGCAAGAACAATTATTGACACTACTGTAACAAATACCAAAAAGAATAAGAATTTTCCAAGGCTATATTTGTTTTTTAGTTTTCTTGTGGTTCTTGAATCGAATACAACAAATAATAGTAGTAAGGCTGATAGTGATAATAGAACAATGTCAAGCCATAGTACTGAATTTGCATTAGTTGCGACTTTGTCAATTTCAAGATAAATAACCAAACCTATTGCGATAACCGAAAATAATATAATGGTTTTATATATCGCAGAAATAAGTTTTCTTTTTTGTTTGTTTTCCATAAAAACCCCTCTTTTGTTTTATGATATCATTTGTTTTTCTTTTTGTCAATTATAGGTCACAAAATGCTTGTTTACTTTTGGTAAATGATATATAATAACAAAGGAGATTAAATGAAAACAGTATTAGTTACGGGCGCTTCAAGCGGAATAGGCAGAACAATTGCAAAAGAATTTGCTAACAATGGTTATGCCGTTGCGATAAACTACAACAAGTCAAAACAAGATGCAATTTCATTGCTTGATGAAATCACATCAATTAATGGCGTTGCTATGCTTTGCAAAGCAGATGTTGGAAATCAGGATGAAGTAAGCAAAATGGTTGATGATGTCTTAAAAGAGTTTGGTCACATTGATGTGTTGGTTAATAATGCAGGGATATCTTTAAAGGGGCTTTTTATTGATGAGTCATATGTTGATATGATAAACATTGTAAATACAAATTTAATCTCTGCAATAAATCTATCAAAAAAAGTTATTCCATCTATGATAGAAAATGAAAAGGGAAGAATTATCAATATTTCATCCATTTGGGGAAATGTTGGCGGGAGTATGGAAGTTTCATATTCAACATCAAAAGCGGGCATAATAGGATTAACAAAATCACTTGCAAAAGAATACGGATATAACAATATTAATGTTAATTGCATTTGTCCAGGAGCAATTGATACTCAAATGAATAACAATTTGACAAGTAAAGAAAGGACAGAATTGATTACTCAAATTCCAGCAGGAAGATTAGGTAAAACTGAAGAAGTTGCAAAACTTGTTTTATTCTTGGCTGAGGATACAGGAGATTATATAAACGGACAAGTTATAACAATAGATGGTGGATTTACATTATAACTAATACAACATAAAGTGTATTATGTTATTTTATGCTACTGTGGCTCAGTTGGTAGAGCAACGCATTCGTAATGCGTGGGTCGCCGGTTCAAATCCGGCCAGTAGCTCCAAAAAGATATAGGTGAAATATGAAAATATCAGCAAAAGGAAGATATGCCGTAAGAATAATGACCGAACTTGTTGGTCATGATGATTATGTATCTGTAAGTGATATTGCAAAAAGTCAAGACAAATCAATAAAATACACAGAGCAAATTGTTTCAATTTTAACAAAAGCCAAATTATTAAAAAGCTTAAGGGGAAATTCTGGCGGTTATATGCTTGCTGTTGACCCAAAAGTTTGTACTGTTGCAGATATACTTACCGCAACAAAAGATATGCCAGAGGTCGTTCCCTGTTTGAAAGTCGAGAGGAAATGCCCAAGAATGTCAAGTTGTGAAACTATTGGTTGTTGGGAAACACTAATGAAACTTGTTTATGATTATTTGACAAAAGTTACAATTCAAGATTTGATTGATAAAACATATATTAGGAAGTTAGAAAATTGAAAAAAATTTATTTAGATAATGCAGCAACAACGGTTATAATACCTGAAGTAAAAAAGGCTATGATGCCTTTCTTTTGTGATATTTTTGCAAATGAAAGCAGTTCTCATAGTATGGGTAGAGATGCAAACAAGTATGTTGAAAATGCAAGAAATATTATAGCGAAAACAGTAAATTCAAATACAAATGAAATATATTTCACTTCATGCGGAAGTGAATCTAATTCTTGGGCAATACTTGGAATTGCTAGTGCAAACAGTAGCAAAGGAAATCATATTATCACAACAAAAATTGAGCATGATTCAATAATTAATTCGTGTCAATATCTTGAAACGAAAGGATATAAGGTAGACTACGTGTCTGTTGATGATAAAGGCAATATCAATATAGACGAGTTAGAATCACTTATAAATGAAAAGACCATTTTAATCTCAACTATGATGGTAAATAATGAAGTTGGAACAATACAAAATATTAAAAAAATTGGCGAGATTGCTCACAAGCATAATATTATATTCCACGCAGATGCTGTTCAAGGTTTTGGAATTCTTAACATAGATGTAAAAGAACTCAATGTTGACTTAATGAGTGTTTCGGCACATAAGATTTACGGCCCAAAAGGTATGGGTTTTTTGTATATTAAAAATGGGATCAAAATAGATAATTTGATTTTTGGTGGAAGTCAAGAATTTGGCAAACGTGGTGGAACAGCAAACACACCTGCAATTGTTGGATTTGGAAAGGCGACAGAAATTGCTTATAAAAATTTAGTGAAAAACTATACAAGAATTTCCATGTTAAGAGATTATTTTGTAAAAAAGTTAAAGCAAAATTTTGCAGATATAGTCATAATAAACGGGAACAACGATAATCATGTACCAAATATAGTAAGTGTTAGTTTCAAAAATTTTGACGCTAACATATTACTTATGAAATTGGATCAACAAGGCATTTGCGTTTCTCGTGGTTCTGCGTGTACTGCTGGCAGTAGCTTGCCAAGCTATGTATTGCAAGCTATGGGGCTTAATGATTACGCAAATAGCACAATAAGATTCTCTTTGAGTAAATTTACAACTCAAAAAGAACTAGATTATGTAATAAAAGCATTAACTCAAATATTAAAATAAGGAAGAAATATGAAGAAAAAAGAAACAGTTGTTGTAGGAATGAGTGGTGGTGTTGATAGTAGCATTGTTGCATTAAAACTAAAAAAACAAGGATACAATGTTATTGGTCTTTTTATGAAAAATTGGGAAGAATCAACCGACACAGGACATTGTACAAGTGAACAAGATTTTGAAGATGTAAAAAAAGTATGCACAAAATTGGATATTCCATATTATTCAGTAAATTTTAGCAAAGAATATATGGATAGAGTTTTCTCATATTTCCTTGACGAATACAAAAAAGGGCGAACTCCAAATCCAGATGTTTTATGTAATAGAGAAATAAAGTTTGGACCATTTTTGGAATATGCAAAGCAACTTGGTGCTGATTATATTGCAACTGGACACTATGCACAAGTTGAGCACAAAAATGGTTTGGTATATCTAAAAAAGGCGATTGATACGAACAAAGACCAAACATACTTTTTAAATCAATTGTCTCAAAATCAATTAAAAGACACAATGTTTCCAATTGGAGATATGATAAAACCTGATTTAAGAAAGTTGGCAGAAAAGTACGATTTGTCAACGGCACATAAAAAAGATAGCACCGGAATTTGTTTTATAGGAGAACGAAATTTTAAAGAATTTTTGAAACAATATTTACCAAATAAACCGGGCGACATTATCGATATAGACACTGGTAAAGTAGTTGGTAAACATGACGGACTTATGTATTATACAATAGGTCAACGCAGAGGTCTTGGAATAGGTAGCCAAGGCGAAAAGAGCCAACGTTGGTTTGTTGTTAAAAAGGACTTGGACAAAAATGTTTTGTATGTTTGCTGTGGGCTTGAAGATTGCTTGTATTCAAATGGACTTGTTACATACAAGGTAAATTGGATACCAAAAGAACCAGAACAAAAAGAATTTGATTGTTACGCAAAGTTTAGATACAGACAACCTGACCAAAAGGTTCATGTAAAAATCGAAGATAATCGAATTACTATAACTTTTTATGAAAAGCAAAAAGCTATTACAGAAGGACAATGGGTTGTTTTCTATGATGACACATACTGCCTTGGTGGTGGGGTTATTGAAGAGAAATTTTAAAGAAAAACTGATAAGAATATTTTTCATTCTTATCAGTTTTTTATTATAATCTTCGCATCACTCCAACAACTTTACCTAAAATTTGTAGGTCATTTGAATATATTGGTCTATAAGCATTGTTGGCAGGTTGGAGTCTAACAAATTGTGGTTCACGATAGAATATTTTTACAGTTGCATTTCCATCAATCATTGCAACAACAACATCGCCATTTTCGGCAGTGTTTTGAGTTGATGCAACAACAAAATCACCATTGTTAATTCCCATTTCAATCATACTATCGCCTTTTACTTTAAGAACAAACAATTTATGATTAGAGTTAGGGGAAAGACCAAAGAAAGAACTTGAAATAGTTATTGTATCTTCAATATTTTGTTCTGCAAGTATTGGTGCACCAGCAGCAACTTGACCAACAATTGGCAATTCTATTGTTTCATGTTTTTGCTTCCCAACAATTTCAATTGTTCTATTTTTAGTTGGTTGCCTTGTTATAAGATTTCTTTTTTCCAAAATGTCAAGATATGCTTTTATTGAATTTGTGGACTTTAAATTTACACCACTTGCAATTTCTCTATATGATGGGCAATATCCTTTATCATTTATATATGAGTTAAGAAATGCTAGCACTTCCATTAACTTTTGTTCGGACTTTTTCATAATATATTCCTTTTACAATATAGAATATATCATACAGAATTACAAAAGTCAAACAAATGTTCTATTTTTTAATCTCTTAATTTTACTTTATTTGCAACGCTTCGTCTAATATCTTCGCTCATAGCAGCATAGTGCTTTTTGGTTGTATTCACATCTTTATGCCCCAAAACTTCAGCAACAACATAGATATCGCCAGTTTCTCTATACAAATTCGTACCATATGTGCTACGTAATTTATGTGGTGAAATCTTCTTTAAAGGTGAGGCAATTTGACTATATTTTTTTACAAGTTTTTCAACCGCTCTAACACACATTCTTTTCTTTTGTAAAGAAACAAAAAGAGCTTGCTCATCGGAACCCTGCATAATCACATCTCTTAAATCTAGCCAATTAAGTAGGGCAGAACGAACCTCGTCAGAGAAATATAATATAACTTGATTTCCACCTTTTCTTGTAATTTTAAAGCAATTGTTTTCAAAATCAACATCCTTAACATCAATTCCAACCAATTCACTAACTCTTATACCTGTACCCAAAAACAAAGAAAGAATTGCAACATCTCTTAATGATGTGTGTTTATTAAATGCCTTTTGTCTGTTTGTAAGCGATTGAGGATTTTCGGCTTCATTTATCAGTTTGCAAACTTCATCAACTTCAAGTCTAATAATTGGTTTTGAATGAATTTTTGGAGTTGAAATTTTTAATGCAACATCACTTTGAATCTTATCATTTTTAAATAAGTACTTGAAAAAGCTTCTAATTGAAGCAAGTTTTCTAGCTTTTCCTTTTTCTCCATTGACATATTGTTTACCATTGATTTCGTATAGTCCAACATAACTTAAAAACATTTCCAAATCACGAGATTTAAGACTATTTAAATCATCATAGGTTATGCTTGAAACTGGTTTATTAAACTTATTCTTGGCAAGATAATCAAAGAAAATTGCCAAATCTTGGCTATAGTTTAATCTTGTCAAAAATGATGTATTGTTTTCCATTGACAAAATATAGTCCAAACAATAGTCTGGCAAATTCTCTAAATTTTTGCTTATACCATCAACACATTTTCTATTCCTATCATTTAAAAAATTACTCATAGCACTAATATGTTAGCAAGTTTTTAATCAATAATCAAGTATTTTACGAACAATTTGGAATATATAAAAATTTAATTGGGAAAATTTAGGGGAATATGATATAATAAAATTATGAAGAAAAAGATTTTTGATAAAAGCCTAATTAATTCACTTTCTGAGCAACTCAACCCACAATATATGTCAGTTGCTTATGATTACGTTTGTAATTCTTTGGATAAAGCATTACAAACTATTTCAAGCAAAAAACCGATAATAAATGATTATAGATATGAAATTGTAAATGAATGTAAAAACTTTGCCGAAGGTCAAAATTCAACACTTGACATATTCGTTGAAATAAAGTCGCCAAGTCTTGAATTGTATTCTTTTAACACAAATAAAAACTCATTCAGAAAAATCTTAAAGGGATTTTCCAATGCATGGAAAAATTCATCAAAAAAGAAAAATAAAAAGAAAAACAAAAAAGCCGCCGCTATATCACAAATTCCAACAGATGACAAATATACAATGCTTTCATTTAAAAATGAATTAGTAGGGGAATTGGCAAAATATTTTTCCGATGAAACAATGTTATATATTAATGATAATGCAATTTATATTTATTCAAAAGATGAATTGGGAGTTAATATAAACTTATATATTGTTTTTGGAATGGAAGACGAGTTTAGATTGTTTAACACAAAAACATATAACTTAATAGAAATCAATTTTAAAGATAGGGATATAAATTTTGAGAAAAAAGCAGTTGCAACTAATGGTAAAGTTGTAAACATTTTGCGAATACTTAACGGTTTGTATTTTCAATACACAAAAAAGGCAATGAATCAATTGTTTATTGAAAGTGTATTATATAACATTCCTAATAAACTTTACTTAAATGATGATATATACAATGTGTTTTTAAAAATCATAAATTATATAAACATCAACATAGCAAATGTAATTAGTTATAAAACAATTTTAGATGAATCAAAAACAATTTCTGATGAATCTTTAATGAATGGCTGGATAACAAGCTTTATTAAATTTATTAAATATGTTGTAGAATTGATTTAAAGCTAGATTTTTAAAAATTTTACCAGATTTTTCACTAATTATTGCCGTTTTTAGTAGTATTTATTCGCAAAAGTCGTGTTTTGCGAATAAATTATAAATGCTAGATATGTAAATTTTTGAAGTGTACCCTGCTATAATTTTGACTAATATACCTCCAAAATAAAATTAAAATTAGAAATGTCGTTTTTAATTTGTTTCCAATTTGGCATAAACTTTGCCACTTCATTCCAAAATAATTTTGAATGATTCATATATTTTGTGTGAGTTAATTCATGCAAGCAAACATAATCAATATACTTATTGTCAAGCATTACAAGTCGGTAGTTTAATCGTATATTTTTGCGATTATCGCAACTCCCCCATTTCTTTCTTGCAGTCATAAGGGTTGCTTGTGCATAATTCTTCCCTATTATATTAGAAATCAAGTCCAGCCTTTTAAATAAAAGGGCTTGGGCTTGTTTTTTTAGCCATAATATAAGTGTTTTCCTTACATCATTTCCCCTAATTTTTATAACATTCTCACCTATAACCAAAAGTTTGCCTGATTTTTTTATATCATAAGACATGCCGTTTAGCAATATTTTATTAAACGAATAATAATCACTATTTTGCATTTTTTTACTAGCCACAACGTTAACACATTTCTCTATCCACTGTCTTTTGCTGTTAATAATTTTTAGCAATTCTTCTTTTGGATATTTTAATGGACACCTAACAAGGACTTCTCCATTTTCATTGATTTTTATTGATATGCTATGTCTTTTGCTTCTTATAACTTTTATTTCCATAACAATGATATTATACAACATTTTGTGTACTATGCAAAGAAAAAACATAGTATTATGTATTTGCATAATACTTACAAAAATATTGACACCACCAATAAAGCAGTATATAATTACTATAATAGAAAGGAAATTTTATGGCAAAAGAAGAATTACCAAGAGGACAATTGACCAATATTATTTTATCCACCCTACTCAATGAAGATAAATATGGTTATGAAATTATTGATGATATCCGTCAAAAAACGAATGATTCATTGATTGTAAAACAGCCAAGTTTGTATTCTTGTTTACGTAGAATGGAAGAACAAAATTTAATTTCGTCTTATTGGCGAGATAGTGAAATTGGTGGAAGACGACATTATTATAGCATAACTGATTATGGCAAAAAATATGCTGAAAAATGGAGTTTGGATTTAAACGAATTTATCAACAAGAGGACAGAATTTAATAACAAATCCAACCAAGTTGATAATGCGACTGAAATACAAAATAACAGTGGCACAATTTTACAACAGTCAAGTTTATTTATAATAAAAGAACCCGAAAAGCCAAAATCTGAAGAAAATAGTGAGCCACAGAAATCACAAAATTTTGTTCAGTTTGACCTTTTTACCACTTCCCCAAAAGTTGTTGAACCTTCGGATGAAGTTTTTGACTGCATAAAAAAATTAAGAGATGAGGCAGATGAAGACAATTCTTCCATTGATAAAAACCTTATTGATTTGCGTAACGAGCAACCAAAGGAGCAAACTCAACAACATAACGAACAAATCTTGACATCATATGAAAATTCAGACTATAAAGTTAACAATCAAAATCAAGTAAAAAGTGCATTTTGGCAATTTAGTAAAAAGCAAAAAAGTTTTGCTGGCAATTTGCAAAACAACCCAACAAGATTTAATGACCCACCTTATGATGAAGATGAAGATGTTTCAATTCAAGAACAAGAGGACAATTTCAAGTCGTCTAAGGAGCATGATGAAACACCGCATGAAAATAATCAAGATTCTAGTGTTTCAACAATTTCTCAACAAAATACAAATGTTGATAGTTCTATAACATCAAATGACGAACAAAAGCCTGAATACAAAGAACCAATTATTCATTCAACAATTTTATACAATGAAACTGTTGAAGATAATGAGCCTAACACTGATGATTCAGTTCAATTTATAGATTTAAGTGGAAATAACGATTTTAGTTCTAATGAAACGGTTTTGGCAGAAAATAAATCTTTTGAAACTAATAATGATAACTATCCTGAACCCGTTATTGAACCAACTGATGCCAATATAGAAAATACTACATCAATAATGGATAAACAACAAGAGAATGTCGACATTCAAAATGATAACAATTCCATTAATAACTCCCCTTCATACGTTCCACAGCAACCACAAAAGAAACAATTGGATGATGCAGTTTTGATAACCGAACATCCAACTATGAACATCCCAAAAGTAAAGAAAATTGCACCTGCTAGATTTGAACATATAAGATATGATAACAGTAATAATATAATTGATAAAAAACTTGAAGAATTAAGACGAGAACAAAATCAAATTGATGAAACATACACTAAAGAGAATAGCCAAGAATCAATAATGAATCAAGAACAACCTGAAACAATGGATTATGATTATAATCCTCAAGAAGAAACAAAAACAGATTTTGAAAGCCTTAAATCATACTATGGCAAATGTAACATAAAGTTTGGAACATATACAAAGCAAAAAGGAATAAGACGAAGAAATAACAAGCTATTAAAATCTTCAATTATGTCAATTGCAGTGTTGCTCTTGGTAATCATTGAATCTGCTATAATGTACGCATTCAACAAGACGTCACAACCTGGTTGGAATTTCTTATACTTAATATGTCCAATGATTTATATTGGTATAACCGCTTATAATTATATTTGCATTCTCAGCAGAAAAAAGAGTTTGTTACAAACTTTAAAACAATACATATGGAAATTTACAACTGTAATATCAATTGTAATATTATCAATAGTACTTTTATTTAGTTTAAACCTGATATGTGGAATTGAACTTGACAACATATCAACATACGTCACATCGTTTGTATACCTATCAGTTATGATATCAAATTTATTGATAATAAAGTTATTAGATTTTATACTTCCATAAAAGGATAAAATAAAAAACTCATACAATGAATGTATGAGTTTTTTAATATTATTTTGCAAATTCAGAAAATCTACTCTCTCTAATTACATTAACTTTAATTTGTCCTGGATATTCCATTTCTTCTTCAATTTTCTTTGCTATATCTTTTGCAAGGAACATTGCATCAGCATCTGAAATTTCTTCAGGTTTTACAATGATTCTAACTTCTCTGCCTGCTTGAATTGCATATGATTTTTCAACACCTTTAAATGAGTTTGAAATTTCTTCCAATTTTTCAAGACGTTTTACATATGCGTCCAAACTTTCTCTTCTCGCACCCGGTCTTGAACTTGAAATTGCATCAGCAACTTGAACAAGTATTGCTTCAACACTATGAAATTCAACATCAAAGTGATGTGCTTCTATGCAATGTATAACTTCAGGTGATTCCTTGTATTTTTTTGCAAGTTCAACACCAATTGTCACGTGTGTGCCCTCAACTTCATGGTCAAGTGCCTTTCCTATATCGTGAAGTAACCCTCCACGTTTTGCAACTTTAACATCGGCCCCGATTTCAGCAGCAAGTAACCCTGCGAAATAACAAGTTTCCAAACTATGTTTTAAAACATTTTGACCATAACTTGTTCTATATTTTAATCTACCTAATATTTTTACAAGTTCTGGGTGCATATTATATATGCCCGCTTCATCAACAGCTTGTTCGCCAGCTTCTTTAATTGTTTGGTCAACATCTCTTTGACATTTTTGAACAATTTCTTCAATTCTTGTTGGATGAATCCTACCATCAAGAATCAATTTTTCAAGTGCAAGTCTTGCGACTTCTCTTCTTATTGGGTCAAAGCAAGAAACAGTTATTGTTTCAGGTGTATCATCAACAATCAAATCAACACCAGTTGCATTTTCAATTGCTCTAATATTTCTTCCTTCACGACCAATTATCCTACCTTTCATATCATCATTAGGGATTGATACCGATGAAGTGGTGGTTTCACTAGTCATATCAGTTGCACATCTTTGAATTGCCAAAGCGACAATGTTTTGTGCTTTTTTATTTGCCTCTTGAGTTGCTGTATCTTCAATTTCTTTTACAGTTTTTGCGGCATCTTTTCTTGCATCTTCAACCATAGAATTTATCAAAATTTGCTTTGCATCTTCTTTTTTCAAAGCTGCAACCTTTTCTAATTCTGTGATCATATTTTTCTTTATTTGTTCTTGTTCATCAAGTTGATCTGTAAGTTGTTCAAGCTTTTCATCAACAACCTTTTTTTGACGGTCAAGTTCTTCTTGTTTTTTGTCAAGATTAAGATCTTTTTTGTCAATAAAATCTTCTTTTTGAGTTAACCTATCTTCTGTTTTTTGTAGTTCAACTCTTCTTTCTTTTAGTTCTCTATCTGCATCTTGTTTTAGTTTTACGATTTCTTCTTTTGCTTCCAAGATTGCTTCTTTTTTTACAGTTTTTGCTTCAGCATAGGCTTCTTCAATAATCTTTACAGCATTAGCCTTGCCTTTTGCCATTTTTTTTGTATTTAATAAATATGTTAAAAAATAACCTCCAACAATGCCCAGCAATAAAGCGCCAAGCCCTATAAAAACTGAAGCAACTGTACTAATTGCACATAGTGCATTAAACATATTGCTCATTATTGTTTCCTTTTTTCTACTCGTAGCAAATTCCCCTAAAATTTGCCACATTAAATTATATAATCGACTCTTATATCGTAAACTTTAATTTACAAAAATAGTTTAAATAACTTTTTGGAGTTTGTCAACAAATTTAACAATCTATTATTTCTAAATTTTTAATTGCATCATCTATCAAGTTGCCAATATCAAGTTTTGACTCTTCATAAATAACTTTTTCCATTTTTGGTTTAATTACAGGATTCTTTGGAAGAAAAACTGTGCAACAATCTTCATATGGAAGTATTGATGTGTCATATGTTCCTATCTTTCTTGCGATTTCGATAATATCTTTTTTGTCAAATGAAATCAATGGTCTAAATATTGGATACTCAGTTTGTGAAAAGTTGGTAACAGTCATACTTTCAACTGTTTGGCTTGCAACTTGCCCCAAATTTTCGCCAGTTATAATAGCTTTGCAATTTGCAATTCTTGCTACTTTTGCCGAAATTTTCATCATTATTCTACGCATAATAGTTATCATAAATTCAGGGGCACAATGTTTATGTATCTCTTCTTGAATTTTTGTAAAAGGAATCATATAAAGTTTTATGTTTCCGCAATATGGAGTAATAAGCTTCGCCAATTTGATTACTTTTTGCTTTGCCATTTCACTTGTGTATGGGAAACTGTGAAAGTGTATTGCACTTATCTTCATTCCACGTTTTGCAATCATATATCCTGCAACAGGACTATCTATCCCCCCTGATAACAACAAAAGACTTTTACCAGCTGTTCCAAGTGGCATACCACCTTCACATTCTATTTTTGATGACAAAATATATGTTTTGCCACTTTCTCTAATATCCACAACAACTTCTTCGTCAAAATCTTTTAGGCTAACTTTCAAATTTGGATTATTCCTTAAAATTATTGCACCTAAATCCCTTTCATATATGTTTGATTTGATTGGAAAAGTCTTATCAGCACGTATAACTGATACTCTAAATGTTTTTACATTAAGTTTTATTGTTGCAATATACTTATCAATTTCATCTTTGTTTGTTTCCAATTCTATTGCTGGCGATAAAGATACAAGCCCAAAAACCTTTGTTAACCTGTCGATTATTGTGATTTCATCAATCTCGTCATAATCAGACACTATATATCTTCCAGTTGCTTTTGTAACCTTGCACTCAATATCCTTTAAAGAATGTCTTATATTTGAGATAAGTGTTTTTTCAAAGAACCCACGATTTTTACCTTTAAGATAGAGTTCACCAAATCTTAATAAAATTACCTTTTTCATTATTACCTCAATTTTTCTATCAATTCGATATAGCAGTTTTTTAAAGTTTTTGAAGAAAAATCAACTTCTTCCATCGTATTATATCTAGAGAAACTTACTCTAACACTTCCAATGATGTCGTTGTGATTTACTCCCAATGCTTCGAGCACTCTATTCCCTGCCTTTTTGCTTGAACAAGCACTACCGGTACTAATTAAAATGCCATGTTGTTCCATCATATGAACAAGTGTTTCGCCTTTTACGCCTTTAAAACTAATACTTAAAACATATGGCGAATTATCATTTGTTGTATTAAAGTTACAAGCAATTCCATTTAGATTTTCAATAAATTTGTTTTTTAGTGATTTTACGTATTCAAAATATTCTTTAATGTTTCCAATATTTTGTATCGCAACTTTAAGCCCCATTATCGCTGGTACATTTTCCGTTCCGGACCTTAAGTTGTTTTCTTGTCCACCACCAAACATAATTGGTTTTAGAACAATTCCATTTCTTACAAACAGAGCAGAGACACCTTTTGGTCCAAATATTTTATGTCCGCTTATTGTATACAAATCAACACCAAAGTAATCAAGATTTACTTTTACCTTTGAAAATGCTTGAACCCCATCAACATGGAATATTGCCTTGGGGCATTTTTTCATTTTTATATCATAAATTCTTTTTAGGTCATTAATTGCACCGGTTTCATTGCTTACATGCATAATTGATATAAAGCCGACATCTTCATCAAGCATTTGCTCTAATTTGTCATAATCGACTTGACCATTTTGCGATAATGGACAAAAGTCAACGTTTACACCTCTGTTCTTTAATTCAAGTGCAACATTATAAACGGATGGGTGTTCTTCGATTGAAAAAATAACCTTTTTAAAATTACTTCTATAACTTCCAAATATCGCCAAATTATTTGATTCAGTTGCCGATGATGTGAAAACAACATTTCCGTTATGTGTTCCAAGTGCTTTTAATATCACAGTTCTTGCATCTTCTATACAGGCTTTAACAGATACACCTTCATGATAAATTGCAGAAGGATTAAAGTATAATTCTCCTGCATATTTACTATATTCACTTATAACTTCTGGCAACGCTTTTGTTGTTGCTGCATTATCTAAATATATCATCTAAGGACTGCTCCAAGTTTGTATTTTAGGTCTTTTAATATCTTGTTTACTGTTTGATTGATTTCTTCGTCAGTTAATGTTTTATCATAACTTATAATTTTGAATGAAAATGCAATGCTCTTTTTGCTCTCGCCTAATTGTTCACTTCTGTATATGTCAAAAACATTTGATGAATAATATAGTTTCCCACAAGACTTTTTAACACATTCCAACACTTGTTCAACAGTTACATTTTCGTCGCAAACTATAGCCAAATCTCTGTCAACTGCTGGGAATTTTGAAAGCATTTTTACTTCATGTTTCTTTTCCTTTAGTGAAGTGATAATATCCAAATTTAATTCAGCATAGAATGTATGCTCTTGCATATCAAAGTTCTTGCATACCTTTGGATGAACCTTTCCAAAACTGCCAACAATAAGACCTGTTTTTGTGTCAATAATGTCAGCACTAATTCCTGGGTGCATAAATGGGAGTTTTGAATATTCAAGTTTGTAATCTAAATCATAATCCCTAAGTAGATTTTCAATTATACCTTTAAAAGTGAAAAAGTTATCTTCTTTGTTCACACTTGCAAATGAAAGCATATTTACTTCATCTGGCAATTCCTTTAATGGTAATTCTTTTGGAAAATAAACGCGTCCAACCTCACTTAATCTAAAGTCCTGATTTTTTCTTGATAAATTTCTTGCAATTGTTGTAAACATAGCATTTGCCATTGTTGTTCTAACACAAGACAAATCTTCACTAATAGGATTTGCAATTTTTATCATATTATAAAGTTTTGTGTTCTCTTTCAATAAAAGTTTTTGTTTTACATCTTCACTGCAAATCGAATAGTTAACAGTTTCGTAATACCCATAGTCACAAAGTTGCAACTTTAATTTTCTTGCAGTTTGAAGCATTGGATCATATCTTCCAACTGTTACTTTCGCATTTGCCAATGGTTCTTGGTCAATGCTATCATAAACATCATAACCATACATTCTAATGATTTCTTCTGCGATATCGGCATTGTTTTCTATATCTCCACGATATACAGGAACATTTGAATAAATTCTGTCGCCATCAATTGTTGATTTTATTCCAAGATTGTTAAGTATTGAAAGGATTTTCTCATTTGGAACTTTTATTCCTAATAATTTTTCAATTTTTGAAATTGAGAATGTCATATCTTTGTTTGTTGGTTTTTCATCAATTGAATCAATTACTCCAGATACAATTTCTCCAGCACCAAGTTTTGATATTAAGCTTAATGCTCTTTGCATACCGATTTGTGGGCTTTGTACATCAACACCCTTTTCAAACCTTGCAGTAGAGTCTGTTCTAACACCAATTCTTCTTGATGTTCTTCTTATTGATGCTCTATTAAAACTTGCAGCTTCAAACACTGCAATCTTTGTGTCATCAATAACACAACTATTTAATCCGCCAATAATTCCAGCAATTACTACAGGTTTATTTGCATCACAAACGCAAAGCACTCTTTCATCAACTTTATAGCTATTATGATTTAGGACATCTATTTCTTCGCCGTTATTTCCATCTCTTACAACAATCTTATGCCCATCAAGATAGTCATAATCAAATGCGTGCATTGGTTGACCATATTCCATAAGGACATAGTTTGTGATATCAACAATGTTATTTATAGGTTTAATTCCAACACTAACAAGTCTTGCTCTTAACCACTTTGGCGATTTTTCTATTTTTATATTTTTTACCACTGATGCCATATATCTTGGACAAAGTTCTTTATTTTGAACATCAACAGTAAGATATTTATTTACATCTTCATTATTTGTCTTATATGACAAATCTTGTTTTTTTATTGGTTTTCCTGTTAATGCACTTAATTCTCTTGCGATACCAATAACACTCATACAGTCTGGACGATTTGCGGTAACATTGATATCAAATATAACATCATCCATCATAAGTGCCTTTGCTATTGGTGTTCCAGCCTTTAAGTCATCATCAAGAATCATAATTCCATTTGCTTCGCCATCATAGTCTGTTACACCAAGCTCTTCGATAGAGCAAAACATACCAAGAGAATCAACGCCTCTCAATTTGCCATTTTCAATATGAATGCCATTGGCAAGGTTTGCACCTGGCAAAGACACTGGAACAGTATGACCTTCTCTTACATTTGTTGCAGCTGTAACAATTTGAGTTACTTTGTCCCCAATATCAACTTGACAAACAACCAATTTGTCTGCATTTGGATGTTTTTCTATTTTTAGTATTTTGCCAACAACAACATTTTTCAAATATCTGTCTTGATATATTATTTCTTCAACTTCATTACCTGAATTTGTTAATAACTCAGCAATTTTTTCTGGAGTTTCATCCAAGTCAATAAAATCTTTTAACCAATTTAATGTTACTATCATATTCTTTCTCCTACTTTAATTGTTCCAAGAACTTTGTATCATTTTCAAACATCATTCTAAGGTCTGGAATTTTGTTTACAACCATTGCAAGTCTATCAACACCAGGACCAAAGGCAAAACCTGTGTACTTTTTGCTATCAATACCATTTATTTCAAGAACCTTTGGATTTACCATACCTGCACCTAATAGTTCCATAAAACCTGTACCTTTGCAAAGGTTACAGCCCTTTCCACCACAGTTTGGACATGTTGCATCAACTTCAACACTGGGTTCTGTGAATGGGAAATATGATGGACGGAACCTAATTTTTGTGTTTTCTCCAAAGAGCATTGAAAGTAATTTTGTAAGCATACTCTTTAAATCTATCATTGAAATGTTTTCATCAATAACAAGACCTTCAAATTGGTGGAAAACAGGACTATGAGTTGCATCACTGTCTGCTCTGTAAGTTCTTCCCGGACTTACAATTTTGAATGGTGGCTTTCTTGTTTGCATTACTCTTGCTTGTACTGATGATGTTTGAGAACGCATCAAAATATTGTCACTCAAAAAGAAAGTATCCTGCATATCTCTTGCTGGATGGTCTTTGGGAACATTAAGTGCTTCAAAATTAAAATAGTCATATTCAATTTCTGGACCTTGAACAACATCAAATCCCATTTCAACACAACATTCAATCAATTTATCAAACACTTTGTTTAGTGGATGAATTTCGCCTTTTTCAACAACTTTTGAAGGTTCGGTTATATCAACTTTTTCTTTATTTAACTTGTTTTCTAATTCCTGTTCTTCAAATTTTGTTTGCAAATCATTTATCGCAGTTTCAACTTCTTGTCTTGCATGGTTAATCAATTGCCCAACTTCAGGTTTTTGTTCGGCTGGAACATCCTTCATTCCACGCAAAAACGAAGTAAGTTCTCCTTGTTTGCCCAAGAACTTTACTCTTAGTTCATTTAATGATTTGATTGCATTACAATTTTTTAGTTCTTCTTTTGCTCTTGTTAAGAACTCATTGATTTTTTCTTTCATCATAACTCCTTTAATAAAAAAAGCCTTGCAAACTCTTAGGGTGACAAAATGCCACGGTACCACCTAAGTTATGCAAAGCACACTCATTTCATCTATGACGGGAATTCCCGGCCAATCCTACTCTTTTCATTTCAGTTGGCAACTAGAAAGTGAATTCACAAATCTACTTCAAAGAAAACCTTTCAGCCACGAGTTTTCATCTCTACTTGACACTCAATAAGTTACTAGTCTTTCATTATCGTTTTTCAAAAACATTAAAAATGTACCACATCTCCCAAATAATGTCAATTATATTTACAAATAACACAAAAATAGTTATTATATAAATATGAAATTTAAAGACATAAAAGTAGAAACTTCTCAAAGAAAACAAACAATATATTTGTATCTAAAAAGTCTTGGATATAGCGAGAACTATTTAAAAAATTTACGCAAAGTGTATGGCTATATTAAAAAGAATGGTAATAGTTGCTTTATGAATGAATATGTAAACGTTGGTGATGTAATAAGTGTTTATACAAACCCAAATCCAAAAACTTGTATCATTTCTTGCATAATACCACTAGATATAGTGTATGAAGATGATTATATTCTGGTTGTAAACAAACCCAGTGGCCTTGCTACTATGCCAACAAAATCACACTTTTCTTATAATTTATCTGGTGGAATAATGGCTTATATGCAACAAAAAGATAGTAATTTTGTTTTAAGAATTGTAAATAGATTAGACAAAGATACTGCAGGATTGGTTCTTGTTGCCAAAAATTCACTTATTGCCAATTATTTTAATGAAAATGATTTAATTTCAAAAACATACTATGCCGTATGTGAAGGTATTATTGACAAAAAATTGATTATAGACAAAAATATAGATACACTAAAAAACGAATATGGTTATAACATTCAAAAAAGAGTTATAAGCAGAAATGGCAAAATGGCAATAACTTATGTTGAACCAATAAGAGTTTTTGAAAACAGAACACTATTAAAAATTACATTAAAGCATGGCAGGACACATCAAATAAGAGTGCATTTGGCAAGCATATCTCATCCACTTGTTGGAGATGAATTATATGGGCAAAAGAGCCAAGATATCACTCACACTGCCCTATCTTGTAGTGAAATGACATTCACTCACCCAATAACTAACGAAGTTATTGATCTAAAAGTTAATATACCGCAAGATATTATTGCTTTAACCGGGAATAAGGTTTAACATATCATCCATACTTGTTGATTGTAAATATGTTTGTGGTATTTTTCCAACTATAATACTTTCTGCAATCATAATTTGAGTTGTTGTTTCAACATTTTGATTTGCAGTTGGCAAAATTACAGACACTCTTGATGTAATAGATAGGTAAATTTTGTGGTTTGTCTGATTTATACCTGCATTTATAAACTCTGATTTAAACTTACAGTTAATGCTTCCAATTGGAAGCATTTTTATATTAATACTTGGGCCACGACCAACAAAAATTGGCATACCAGTGAATGTTCCTAAAGGAATGTCAACACCTTTTGCTCCAAGTGTTTCAAGCTTTGTTTGTGACGCTTTTGCAAGTTCTCTTGCAAGCATATTTATTTGTAAGGAATTTGTTGAGATATAACTTACGTCCCCATTGGCATCCCGATTTATCATAATCAATGAGTCATAGAGTGATATTGATGAACCTTTCATGGTTTCATAAATCGCCTCTTCCACAGCTTTTTGTGAAAGCGACCTTGTTTTTGCTGAACTACTTTCAATAATAACCGGATTTACAACCTTGTTAAGATATACAAAAGCAAAAACTAATAATAAAAGGGAAAAACAAAAAAATATGCCTATCTTAAATTTTATAGGCATATAAAGTTTTTGTGATTTCGTGCACCTTTTCATATTATTTATATATGCACAAAATGTAAAAATCTTGATTACAGTTTTTTTGTTTTTGCTCTAAAAATAATACCAAAAATAAAGGCAAAAAATACAGATGCGGCAATTCCACCAGCAGTTGCAGAAAGTCCACCGGTAAATATTCCAAGTATGCCAGATGATTCCACTGCATTTATTGCTCCCTTTGCAAGTGATGCACCAAACCCAATAATAGGAACATTTATACCCGCTTTGCAAAATTGTGAAATTGGTTCATAAATACCTATTGCTTGCAAAAATACACCCAAGATAACAAATGTAACAAGAATTCTTGCTGTTGTCATTTTTGTTTTTATAACCAAAATTTGACCTAACAAACACACAAGCCCACCAGTGCCAAACACAATTAAATAAACGTACCAGTCACTCATTTTTCTCTCCTTCTATAACAATTGCATGGGCAATTCCTGGAACGGTATCGCCTTGCTGACAACTTAATGTACTAAGCAATGCACCAGTTGCCATAAATATGACTTTTTTATACTCTCCACTTATGAGTTTTTTCATAATAATTGAGTTTAAAACTGTTGCACTGCATCCGCAACCACTTCCACCCATCAAAACATTTTGATTTCTTTTGAATATGATTTGACCACAGTCTTTGTAGTTTAAGCCAAGTTTTACACCATGATATTCCATTAAATCAATCAATATCTCGCTTCCAAGTTTTCCCAAATCTCCAGAAAGTATCAAATCGTAATCTTCTGGCTTTGTATTTGTATCTTTAAATAGTGTAAGCAATGTGTCACAAGCCGCAGGTGCCATTGCTGCTCCCATATTATTGACATCACTTATTCCAAAGTCGACAACTTTGCCAAAAGTTGCACTGATAATTCTTGGTCCATTTCCCTTTGAAGAAATTATATCAGCACCAGAACCAGTAACCGTCCACTGCGCCGTTGGTGGTCTTTGATTTCCTAACTCAAGTGGAAATCTAAACTGCCTTTCTGCTGTCGAAAAATGACTTGATGTTGCACAAGCAACTGTTTCAAAATGTCCGCCATCAACCAAGCATGAACCAAGTGCCAAACTTTCTGCCATTGTTGAGCACGCTCCAAAAACTCCAACATAAGGAATATTTATTGTTCTTGCAGCATAACTGGAACTAATGATTTGATTCAGCAAATCACCAGAAAGAAAAAGTTTTATATCATCGTATGAGATCCCGGCATTATCAACTGCACCCTTCAATGCTCTTTCAAGCATTACTCTTTCTGCTTTTTCATAGGTTTTTTGTCCAAAAAAATCATCACTACTTACTTCACTAAAATATTTTCCAAGAGTGCCTTTCCCTTCCTTTGGTCCAACGATAGAGTAATGCCCAATAATATGTGGCCTATTATTAAAAAATATTGTTTGTTTCTCTTCTTTTTTCATATCTCACCTAAAAAATCAAATAAATTAACCCTACAATCATACTTGCAACCGTTCCAGAAACAATTACAGGGCCTGCGATGATAAACATCTTTGCACACATACCAAAAATTATACCTTCATTCTTAAATTCAATTGCAGGACTTGTTATGGAATTTGAAAAACCCGTTATAGGAACGATTGTACCTGCTCCTGCAAAAGCACCTATTTTATCAAATACCCCAATTCCCGTTAAGAATGATGCCAAGAAAATCAAGATAATAAGCGTGTATGCCCATGCACTTTGAGTTGACACATTTGGGAATATATACAAAATTAAATCATTAAAAACTTGTCCCAAGGTACATATCAAACCACCAACCCAAAATGCATTAAATAAACTTGGCCATGCATGTGTTTTTGCAATCTTTGCTTCAACATATGAGTTATACCTTTTGTTTCTTTCCATTTCGTTCATAAATACCTCATAACATTTATTAACAAAAAATTTTTATTTTAAACTCATTACATAAAAATATCATTTTTGCAAAAAATATATTAAGGAGGTCTTATGAAAAAGTTTTTAACACTTGCCCTTTTAATTTCACTTATATTCATAACCACAGCTTGCAGTCCAACAACAGCAAATCACAACGCAATAAGTAACATTCGCGAAACTATAAATAAAACACAATATATAGTGAAAATGATAAATGTTATGCCAGAAAACTCACTTGTTATTCCAGAAATTATGAATGAAAACACACAAGTGGATAATGACGAAGGAACTGGCTATAATGGGTCAACTTTTACAAGCGGAAATAATATTTCAAAATATGTTGCAAAATTATATACACTCTCAAATACAGCCCAAAAATCTATTAACTTAAATAGCAAAAGCGAATATTTGATTTCATGTGTAAATTCAAAATCGTCTTCATTAAAGGGTATTTGCGAAAATATAGAGAAAAGGCAAGCAAAAATATCAAAAGACAGTACTTCCGCAATAACCGATTTGTGCAATGGTATTTCTAATAATGCACACAAACTCAACAATTCAAAAGATGATGTAAAAAACAATACTAACGAAATTGTAGTTTTAAAGAGAAATTACACTTCAAATGTAGACAAATTAAGCAGCAAATATGACAAATTGATTAACTCATTAAATACAAGAAATCTTTATTTAAACAATATTTGCTATAATCTTGACAAGGTTTATGATTTATTGGTCAGTGCATGCTACCCTAATATTGATAATTCTAATGAACAAACAAAAACAACTTGGTCAAATATTGACACGTACAGAAATTCAAAACAAAAATATAACGAATACACTGGATACAACATTCAATACCCACAGAATAACAATAGTCCGTACAATAATCAAAATAATCGCTACGGGTATGGTTATGGTGGAACTAACCCATTCTATAGTTACGGAATGTTTGGCGAAATGGGTGGACTCGGTGGTTACTCAAGATATCCGTATTCGCCATATACCAACTATAACCCATACATCCCAAACATAGATACATTTGGTTCATATAAAAACATAGACACATACAAGCCTTGTGACAATGCATTTTATGATAGGTTTTATGACGACAAATTTTATAACATGCCATATTATCCATATGGATACACAAATCAGTATGAACAAATTGAAAATGGAAAATACGTTGAGAATGATAGTGAAAAAAACGATAGTTTTAAAAATGTATCACACATCAAAAAAGTTGATGACAAACCAAAAATTGAAAAATTATTAAATAACGAAAAAGAATTGACAAAATAGTCAATTCTTTTTTACCCCGAAAGTTTCTCTCTTAACTTTTCAATAACTTTGTTTTCAAGTCTTGAAACTTGCACTTGCGAAACACCCAAAACTTTTGCGATTTCACTTTGAGTTTTATCTCTAAAAAAGCGTAACAAAATTATTTTTTTATCCCTTTTATCCAAAGATTTTAATGTTTCCTTGAGCATTATATTATCAATTATATCTTCGTGTGAATTGTCTTGATTTAGCCTATCAATGAGTAACAGCCCATTGTTTGAATCATCATCAAGCTGTGTATAAATTGATATTGGCATACTGGCTGAATCCATAACAAAAATTACTTCAGATTCATCAATATCAAACTTTTTTGCAATCTCAAAAGGTGTGGGTTTCCTATAGTTTTCCTTTGAAAACTCGTCAACAAACTTTTTAATTCTAAGGTTTAGAGATTTTATTGAACGTGAAACTTTTATTGTGCCATCGTCACGCATAAAGCGTTTTATTTCGCCTATCACCATTGGAACAACATATGTTGAGAATTTAACATTATATGATGTGTCAAAGTTGTTAATTGCCTTCAAAAGTCCAACTGTTCCAATTTGATACAAATCATCATACTCAACACCTTTATTTAAAAACCTTTTTACCAAACTTTTGATCAGTGGTGAATTTTCGTTAAACAAAATAGTTTTTGCTTCTTCCTCGCCCTTTTTGGCTTTTGTAATAAGTTCTATTGTTGTTTTTTGGTCAAGCACATCATTCTCCCACAACTGCTTGATTTCTTTCTCTAAAAAACTTTTGCATTCTTACAATAAGTCCATGTGAGTTATTAGATTTCAATTCAAGGTTATCCATAAAACTTTCCATAACTGCAAAACCCATTCCACTTCTTTCATCATCTGGTTTTGTTGTGTAAAAAGGTTCCTTTGCTTTTTCAAAATCTTCTATGCCTATTCCATTGTCAATAACTTCAATATCTACACTATGTTCATAAAGTTTTACCTTTATACAAACATTACCTTTTATTGCTGGATAAGCATGTACAACACAATTTGTAACTGCCTCACTAATTGCTGTTTTTATGTCAGTAATTTCATCCAAGCTTGGATTTGCTTGCACACAAAATGCAGCGACACAACTTCTTGCAAACCCCTCATTAACCGACAATGCTTTAAAATTTAATTCCATTTCATTTAATAATTTCATACATTCTCCCCTATGATATTTTTGGCATTATGTCATATAATCCAGTCATCTTAAAAATCCTTTCGGCATGTGTTGATGGATTGCATATAAAAATTGGTATATGCTTATCTTTCATACGTTTATATCTGCCAATAAGGACTCCAATTCCTGTTGAATCCATAAAATCTAGTTCTGACAAATCAATAATAATTTGATTGAATTTTGGCATATCAAAAATTTCGTCAAGGTTAATTCTTGCATTGTACGCTGAATGCTCATCAAGTTCGCCACTTAAAACAACATAAAGAGTATTTTCATATATTCTATGTTTAATTTGCATTACTGCCTCCTTGACAAAAAGTTTATCATTATTATCACAAAGAAAAATTAGAGAGTTTGTCAAATTTTGTCTATTAAAATGAAAAAAACTTCAAGCGATATTGCTTGAAGTTTTGACATTAGTGTATTTTAAAAATTGAATAAAAAAAGCTGAACACCTTTATTTTAAAGGCATTCAGCACTTTTAATGTTGGTGGGCAGGGATGGATTCGAACCATCGAAGGCGAAGCCGACGGATTTACAGTCCGTTGCATTTGACCGCTCTGCAACCTACCCTAACATAATAAAATTGCCCTAATGGGCTGGAGCTAGTGATTGGAATCGAACCAACAACCTGCTGATTACAAATCAGCTGCTCTACCGTTGAGCCACACTAGCATATAATTTAGTAGTAATCCTAGGAAAACCAATAAACCTAACTACCAAATAAATCAAGGGGGAATAATAATTGGTTTTTTTGATGTCGGTAAAAAGACGCCAACATCACTGGTGCCGCGGGGCGGAATCGAACCACCGACACAAGGATTTTCAGTCCTTTGCTCTACCGACTGAGCTACCGAGGCAAATTGGCGATTCGGATGGGGATCGAACCCACGACCTCTAGCGTGACAGGCTAGCGTTCTAACCAGCTGAACTACCGAACCATATTCAATTTGTTGGGTATTGGTGGGTCTTCAGGGACTCGAACCCCGGACCAACCGGTTATGAGCCGGTAGCTCTAACCAACTGAGCTAAAGACCCCCAAATGTTTATATATGGTCGGGGTGAAGAGACTCGAACTCCCGGCCCCATGGTCCCAAACCACGTGCGCTACCAACTGCGCTACACCCCGTCATATGCGACTATTGTATATTATTATAATTTGCGGAATAAGTCAAGTGTTTTTTTTAAAATAATTTATATTTTTTGCAAACTACTCACTTGCCCTATACATAACAATAATCTGCACCAACAAATGCTCTTATATTTTGCACAATTAACTTGAAATTGTCAAGAAAAATTTTAACATTTTTCGCTAAATTTTTTCAATTTTTTATAAAAACATCACAAAGCAAGCAATTAGTATTTGACCCATATAATATATTATATGATTTAAAAATATAAGAATCTTATCGTCTTCTTTACCACCAAAATAATTAAGCGACAAAATCAAATCACTAACAAGAATTAGAACTGCCCCAATTACCAAGAACCATAAATTTGCAACATTGTACCAAATTGCAAAAACTACTGACAAACATGATAATGTTACAAGGAGTAATGTGTAAACTGCTGACTGATAAAAGAATTTTCCAAAATTAAGTTTTATTACTTTTGTCATAGCTAAAATACAAATCGACAGTGCTATTGATATTGCAATGGCAATACAAAGTGGTTTGTATAATTCAATAGCACCCATGCTATCTATGTACAAAATTAGTGCTGTTATGTAGAATATATGACCTGCTCCAAATGAAACCATACCAGAGTTGAGGTAAACATCATTATCTTGTATGTAAATTACCTTTAGGTCAAGTACAATATCTCCTATCATACCACAAATAAGTCCTATGCAAATTAGCAAAGAATAAATACTAGGATTTTCCATCAGCCCATAAAGTGAAGAAATTACAAACATAAAAGAGGCTAATATTTTTGTTAAAAATCCAAAAATCCCACCTTTTATTACTCTTGCAATCAAAAACAAGCTTACCAAGATCGCACACAATATCAACAAAATGTAATTTACCGACATAACTATCCCCCAAAATTATTTTTCTTAATATAATTTAAAATATCATTTACTGCCTGCTGTTTTGTTCTTACATCAATTTTTATTATATCATCAAATTGATTCATAAATGTTATTTGTCTTTTTGCATAATTTCTTGTTTTTTGTTTTAAAAGATTAACACAATTTTTCAAACTATTTTTATGCTCAATATATGGCACTATTTCCTTATATCCAATTGCCTTCATACTTTGACAGTCAGTTGTCGCTTTTTGCATTAGGTATTTGGTTTCTTCAATTAAGCCATTTTTAATCATATGGTCAACGCGATTGTTGATTCTATCATAGATAACTTGCCTATCTCCAACAAGACCAAACAAGATAAACTCATCACTTTGCTTGGATTTCTCTAGTTTTTGCTCATCGCTTGAATACAATTCAATATACCTTATAAGTCTACGCCTGTTATTCTTGTCATCTTGTTTAAGATTATATCCAAGAGCTTCTAACCTTTTACATAATTCTTCAGTTGATAGATTTTCAAGCTCAATTCTTAAATTATCATTTTTGCAATTACCACAATTGTAACCACACAAAAGTGCCTTTATATAAAGACCTGTTCCACCGCATATAATAACATTTTTGCTACGAGATTTGATGTCTTCAATGCATTTTTTACAATCAACAAGAAAATCAAAAACACTATAATTTTGATTGCATTCTCTTATGTTTAATAAATGGTGCGGGATTCCTTGCATTTCTTCTTGTGTAATTTTTGCCGACCCAATGTTAAGGTCTTTATATATTTGCATAGAATCCGCTGAAATAATTTCGGCATCAAGAACTTTTGCCAAACTTACTGAAATATCGCTTTTCCCAATTGCGGTTGGTCCATAAATTATAATAGACTTTTTCACGAAACAATCCTTTTGAACATTTTTTCGAGTTGATTTCTTTCAAATACGATAACAATTGGTCTTCCATGTGGACATAGGAGTGTGTTATTGTTTTCTTTTAGCATATTAAGCAAGATGTCAACTTCTTCACTAGATAAAGTATTGCCGGCTTTTACTGCAGCTTTACATGCCATTGTTGCAATCATTCGCCTTACAATTTCATTTGGTTTTTTAACCCTTGTGTTCATATCACTTAAAACATCTTCAAAATACTCTTTAAGATTAACATTTTGAAGCAGCATTGGAATGCTTGATATTTTGTAGCTATTGCTTCCAAAATATTCAATATCGAACCCATACGACCTTAATAAGTCCAAATTGTTTTCAAGATACTCTTGCTCTTTGCTATTTACATTCAAAATGTATGGCACGAGTAAATTTTGGACTAATATATCGTTATTTTCAACTTGTTTCATAAATTTGTCAAACAAAAATCTTTCATGCCCAGCATGTTGGTCTATTAGATATAAACAATCATCTTTTTCAACAATTATATATGTTTTAAATGCAATACCAATAATTCGTTTTTCCGAATCAAAAAGTTTTTGATATGTTGCTTGTTCTTTTTGTTCCTTGAAAGCATTTTTTAATGATTCACTTTCATCCAAATCGCCTTTACTTAATTGAAAATCTGGTTTTGTGTCAGTAAAAATATAAGTTTCCTTTGGTGTATATTCCTGTGATGATTGATTATTTGAAAGTATTGTTTTTGCATAATTTGATATATTGTCATTATAATTTATTTCCGATTCATAAGAATTGCTATCATTTTCATTTTCGCATTCGTTATTATTTTGTTCTTCATCTGAAAAACTAATACCCTCATCCTTTTCAACCTTATTAAAAATTGTTGAATTGCCAGCAGGATAATTTTCAAAGGTTGAATATTTTTCATCTTCAAGTGCTTCAACTATATGTGTTTGTTTTGAAAGTGCCAAAAATACTGCATCATTAAACAACCCATAAATATGTTGTGAGTTATCAAATTTTACTTCCAATTTATTTGGATGAACATTTACATCAACACAATTTGTTGGCAAATCTAAAAACAATACATAAACAGGGAATTTACCTTTCATCATAAAGTTTTCATAAGCTCTTGAAATGCTTGCACTAATCAATTGATTTATGCAATATCTATTGTTTACAAATAGTGATTGATATGTTCTGTTGCTTTTTGAATGAGTTGGTTTTGAAATATAACCATAAATGTGATAATCGTCTTTTTTATAATCAACTTCAATCATATTTTCTGCAACATCTTTACCATATATAGTGTATATAATATCAAGCAAACTACAATTAGTTGTATTATATATCATTTTATCGTCTACTATATATTTAAAACTTATATCTTTGTGTGAGAGCATAAGTTTTTCAACATAACTTGTTATATCATTCTCTTCTGTTTTGTTTTTACGCAAAAATTTTGCTCTTGCCGGAGTGTTATAAAACAGGTTTGTAACCTTGATATTTGTTCCAGTGTTGCAAGCAATTTCAGTCAATGAGATTTCCTCTCCACCCTGCATAACAATCTTGTTTCCAATATCTTCGTCACTTGTTTTTGTTGTAAGTTCAACTTTACTTACAGCACAAATACTTGCAAGAGCCTCGCCTCTAAATCCCATTGTTTGCAAATTATACAAATCATCAATGTCTTTTAATTTACTTGTTGCGTGTGGCAAAAAGGCCAATTTTAGTTGGTCTTTTTTTATTCCTATACCATCATCCAAGATTGATATGAGAGTTGTGCCACCATCTCTGATTTCGATGGTAATATTTTTTGCTTTGGCATCAATCGAATTTTCAACAAGTTCTTTTACTATTGATGCTGGTTTTTCAACAACCTCACCTGCGGCAATCTTGCCCCACACAGATTTGTCAAGTAATTTTATATCAGCCATTTTTTCTCCTTATTTTTTAACTCTTTCCACCAAATCGCATAATGTTTCAAAAGCGGAAATTGGAGTCATTTTATTCATATCCAAATCTTTTAATATACCTACTATTTGAGTGTAATTTACATCTTTTTCTTTCGTTTCTTCAGTATCAACATTGTCAATTATAAATTTCTTTGTTGAATCATTCTTTTCTAGTGCAACAGAAATTTGTTTTGCCCTTTCAATTATTTCTTGTTTAACACCAGCAAGTGCTGCAACTTCAATACCAAAGCTTTTTGATGTGCTTCCTCTTACAATTTTACGCAAGAATACAATGTTTCCGTTTAATTCCTTTACTGCTATTTTATAGTTTTTTACGCCTTCAATAAAGTTTTCAAGTTCAGTTAATTCATGATAATGTGTTGAAAATAATGTTTTTACTTTCATATTCTTTGACAAATATTCAACAACTGCCCATGCTATTGATAAACCATCAAACGTGCTAGTACCCCTGCCTATTTCATCCAATATTATAAGACTGTTGTTTGTTGCATTATCCATAATATTTGCAACTTCCATCATTTCTACCATAAAAGTTGATTGACCTTGTGACAAATCGTCACTTGCTCCAACCCTTGTAAAAATTCTATCTGTCAATGAAATTTCTGCATATTTTGCTGGAACAAAAGAACCAATGTGTGCCATAAGCGTAATAAGGGCAACTTGACGCATATATGTACTTTTACCTGCCATATTAGGGCCGGTTATAATCATTGTTCTATCATTTTCGGTATCGAGATATGTATCGTTTGGAATAAATTGATTCCCTTTGAATAAATCTTCAATTACCGGATGTCTGCCATCAACTATTTTTATATTTTTTACTTTGTTGTTTATAACAGGTTTCGAGTAATTATTTTTTATTGCAAGTTCGCTTAATGCAAGAATTGAGTCAAGCGTTGCAATTGCCTTTGCTGTTGTTTGCAAATTGATAAGGTTATCCAATAGCATTTTTCTTATATCGGCAAATATTTGTTGTTCAAGTTTTATTGACGCCTCTTCACTGCCCAAAATTTTTTCTTCAAGAGCTTTGAGTTCTTGAGTTATAAATCTTTCGTTATTTGCAACTGTTTGCTTTCTAATATAATTTAGTGGCACATTTGCAACAAGTGACTTATTGACTTCAATATAATAGCCATAAACCTTGTTATACGAAACTTTTAAATTCTTTATGCCTGTTGTTTCTCTTTGTTCAGCTTCATAATTTGCAATCCAAGTTTTTCCCAAAACATAAGCATCTTTTAACTCGTCAAGTTCTTTGTTGTAGCCTTTTTTTATAAATCCACCATTTGTTGTTAGGAATGGAGGTTCATCCACAATTGCATTATTTAATGTGTTGTAAACATTAGTAAAATCACTTATCTTGGCATCTATATCAACAATCAATTCACTTTTAAGTGAACTGATTTGCTCTTTTATTGTTGGAATAAGTGCTAAAGTGTTACATAGCCCCAAGCAATCTTTTGGAGAAAAATTACCATATGCAATTCTACCTGATATTCTTTCAATATCATTACACTTTGATAAAAGAGATGTAAGAGTATCCCTTATCAAGAGTTTTGAACACAATTCTTCAACACTATCAAGCCTTAAATTTATTCCTTTTGAATCATATAAAGGTTGTTCTATCCAAGATTTAAGAAGCCTTGCACCCATTGATGTTTTTGTCTTATCCATAACTCCAATAAGCGAACCTTTTTTCTTTCTATCTCTCATAGTTTCCAATATTTCAAGGTTTCTTCTAGTATTAATATCAAGCACCATAAACTTTTTATTTTCTAATCTTTGAATCTTGTTTATGTGACTTAAATCTCTTTTTTGAGTAAGTTTTACATAACCAAACAAGACACCACACGCAATAATTTCATCTTTCTGTTTTAGGTCAAATTTTGATTGATAGTTTTTCCCAAATTGCATACTTAGTTGCATATCGGCATACGACATATTGTAATTTTCAATATATTTGTATGTAAAACTTGGAATTAAACCCGTTTTCCTTACTGGTAAACTGCTTTCAAATTTTTCATCACAGTTGGCAAGTATTTCGCTTGGCATAATTCTTACCAAAATGTCATTTAATTCCTTATTCTTTTCATCACCTTTGATTTCACACGCTCTAAATTCACCTGTTGTGATATCAAGATATGCAAGTCCAATTGAGTTATCATTAACATTTACACAAGCAATATAATTATTCGATTTTTCATCAAGCAAAGTTTCATCAATAACAGTTCCGGGAGTCACAATTCTAACAACATCTCTTTGAACAATTTCTTTTGCACTTGTTTTGTTTTTTGGGTCAGTTGTTTGTTCACAAATTGCAACTTTGTATCCCTTTGACAATAACTTATTTATGTACCCATCGGCTGCGTGGTAAGGAATTCCACACATAGGTGCTCTTGTTTCAAGCCCACAATCTTTTCCTGTTAATGTTAAATCAAGTACTCTTGACATTTCAATTGCATCGTCAAAGAAAAATTCATAAAAGTCCCCCAATCTATAGAACAAGACTGTGTCTGGATATTCCATTTTTGTACGCACATATTGAATCATCATTGGTGTACATTTCTTTTCATCTAATATCTTTTGTAAATCCATTATTTATCCTTTTTTTGTGATTTAATTTCTTTCTCCAAATCTAGTAAATAATTAACTCGCCTATTCTTTTCACATTCTTCAATTTGATTTTGCATTTTTTCAGCAACCGTTCCACTTCTCTTTGAGTACATAAATGCAAATATTCCATCATATTTTACTTTTTTAACAAGTTCACAAGTACTCATAAAATCTTCATCAGTTTCCCCTGGGAATCCAACGATAATATCAGTTGTTATTCTTATGTTTGGCATTGCTTTTCTTAATTTGTCTATAAGTTCAAGGTAATGCTCAACTGTGTAATGTCTGTTCATTGCCTTTAAAATTTTATTGCTTCCACTTTGAACCGGCAAATGAATTTCTTTTATTATCTTATCGTTATTCTTCATAACTTCAATAAGTTCGTCACTTAAATCTTTTGGATGTGATGTCATAAATGTTAGTTTAAAATCTCCATCCAACTTGCAAATGTCATCAAGCAGTTGTGCAAATGTGCCTTGGTTTTTATCATCATTACCATAGGAGTTTACGTTTTGACCAAGCAAAGTTATTGTTTTATAATTATTTGTTGCAATAACCTCTTTTATTTCATTCAAAATATCTTGCTTGCTTCTACTTACTTCTCTACCTCTAACATATGGAACAATGCAGTATGTACAAAAATTATTGCACCCATACATAATATTGACCCAAGCATTATCACCACTTGTTCTGTATGCATTAACCCCTTCGCGAATATCGCCACTTTCCATATAGTCAAGAATTCTTTTCTTTTCTTTTTGTTTTCTTTCTATAAGAGATTTAAGCATAAATAAATTATGAGTTCCAAGAACAATATCCACAAATGGAAATGTTTTAAAAACATAGTCAGCAACTTGTTTTTGTTGAGTCATACACCCACAAACAATTATTATTTTATGTTTGTTTTGTTTTTTTGATTGCTTTAACGCTCCAATGTTTCCAAAGGCCCTATTTTCTGCACCTTCTCTTATTGCACAGGTGTTAAAAACAACGATATCAGCTTTTTCTCTATCTTCAGTATTTTTATATCCCATTTCTTCAAGGATGCCAGCAATTTTTTCTGATTCATGAACATTCATTTGGCATCCGTATGTAACAATATTATATAGCATTTTTTATCCTTTTCTACAATTACTATAATATCACAAACGATATTCAATTTACAATAAAATTTCCCGATTTTGTGTATTAAATATATTTATAAATATATTTGTGTTTTTTATTTTGAATAATTTTATTATTGTATAATTACAGAATATATACTCATAATAAAAGTATATGAAAAAAGTAGCAAAACGCATTTTTATATCTTGTCTAATCTTTATTGTTGCAATTTTTTTGATTACGACAATTATTATCAGTGGATGTTATATATTTTCAAGTAAAACACAATTTGACATAAATAAGATTAAAAATTCAAGCGTTAGTTTTGAAATTTACGACAATCAAAATAGAAGAATAAAAGACGATGTTATTGGTGGTAATTTTATAAAATTAAGCACACTTCATCCATATACCAAAGATGCATTTATATCAATAGAAGATAAAAATTTTTATAAACACAATGGTCTAAATTACAAAAGAATGATAAAGGCAATGCTAAAAAATATTGCATCGTTCAGTTTAAAAGAGGGAGCATCAACAATTAGTCAGCAATTAATCAAAAACACTCACCTTACAAACAAAAAAACCTTTTCCAGAAAAATAAATGAAATTGCTTTAACAAAAAAGCTCGAGCACACACTTACAAAGGATGAAATTCTTGAATACTATCTTAATATTATATATTTTGGTGATAATTGTTATGGCATTGAAAATGCAAGCAAACACTATTTTTCAAAAAATGCAAGAGATTTATCAATACAAGAAAGTGCAACACTTGCTGGTCTTATAAAATCGCCAAACACTTACTCACCAACAAAAAACATAAAAAAAACAACAAGTCGAAGAAATGTTGTTCTTGGCGAAATGTTTAAAGATAACAAAATTACATTTAATGAATATAACACCGCCCTTGCAATGCCAATTCAAGTTAATATCTCATCAAATAATGAAAACTCTTTAAATACATACACTCAAGCAACAATTGATGAAGCATCACAAATTCTAAAAATGCCAGCAAAACAGATTGCCATTGGCGAGTATAAAATATATTGCAATATGGATAAGGATAAACAAGAATTATTGCAAAAATCACTTTCATATTATGCAAACGAAAGTGACTATGCTGGGATTTCTATAAATAATGCAAAAAAGACTATTGAAGCTTACTATGCAAAATCAAATATAAAACTTTTGAATGCCAAAAGGCAACCGGGATCTTGTATTAAACCTATTTTGGTATACACTCCTGCATTAAACGAAAATCTTATTTCGCCAATTACTCAAATAAATGATGAAGCGATAAATATAAGTGGCTATTCGCCAAATAATGTTGGCGGAAAATTTGCAGGATACACAACTGTAAGAAATTGTGTATCAAAATCACTCAACATTCCCGCTGTAAAGGTATTGAGTTATGTTGGAATAAATAAGGCAAAAATTTATGCCACAAAATGTGGATTAGAATTTGATGAAAACGACCAAAGCCTATCACTTGCCTTGGGAGGACTTACCTATGGTGTCAGTTTAAAAGATTTGACAAATTCGTATATCACAATTGCAAATAGTGGAAAATTTGCACAAGCTAAATTTATCAATTACATTACCGATAATAAAGGCAAAATAATATATCATTACACCCCACAAGAAAAGAATGTTTTTAGAGATGATAGTGCTTATCTTATGACCGATATGCTCAAAACTTGTGCAAAGTCTGGAACAGGTCGAAAACTTGGTAATTTGGATTTTGAAGTTGCAACCAAAACAGGCACTGTGGGGAAAAAACAAAATACAGATGCGTACAATATTTCATACACAACAGAAGACACTGTTGGCATATGGATTGGTAATGCTGATAACAAACCCATAAACACTGTTGGCGGTGCAATACCAACTGATATTGTAAAGATGTACCTTACAGAGATATACACAAACTCAAAACCAAAAAAATTTGAAATTCCAAGTTCAATATACAACGAAAGTATTGACACATTGGCATTAAACAATGAACATGTTGTATATAAAGCATCATCATTCATTCCAGAAAAATATCAAATCGTTGAAAAGTTCTCAAAATTTAATCAACCGAAAGAAAAAATAATTGATAAAATTTGCGTAAAAACACCAACTCTTAATGGAAGAGTTGAAAATAAAACTGCTTATCTTTCATTTTATGCTTATGACTATTTGATATATGAAATCTACAGGGACGATAATGGCAATGATATATTATTAAGTACAATAACAAACACAAATGGTTTGTGTGAGCAAAAATTTGACATAAACAAAAGGACTAAATACTTTGTTGTCACCAAACTAAAAAATTACGCTGATAACATAGAGATTATCAGCGATAAAAGTAATATTATAGAATTGCTTGCAAACTAAATTCCTGCCTTTTCACGAACTTGCTTTTCAATTTCTTCCATAACTTCTGGATGGTCTTCAAGATATTGTTTTGCATTCTCTCTTCCTTGACCAATCTTTTCGTCATTATAAGCAAACCATGAACCTGTTTTTTGGCAAATACCCATTTCTGTTGCCATATCAAGTATGCAACCAGTTTTTGAAATACCTTTCCCATATATGATATCAAATTCAACAGTCTTAAATGGTGGAGCAAGTTTGTTTTTTACAATCTTGATTTTTGTTCTATTCCCAACAATGGTATCACCATTCTTAATAGAATCAACTTTTCTTACATCCATTCTTATACTTGCATAAAATTTGAGTGCTTTTCCACCAGCAGTTGTTTCTGGGTTTCCAAACATAACTCCAATTTTTTCACGAAGTTGGTTAATAAAAATTACAGCAGTTTTGCTTTTATTTGCAATTCCTGCAAGTTTTCTTAATGCTTGGCTCATAAGTCTTGCTTGAAGTCCAACATGGTTATCTCCCATATCTCCGTCAATTTCTGCCTTTGGTGTTAATGCGGCAACAGAGTCAACAACAACAACATCAACAGCAGCTGTTCTTACCAATGTGTCGCAAATATCCAAAGCTTGTTCACCATTATCAGGTTGAGAAACATACAATTCTTCAACATTTACGCCCAACTTTTCAGCATAAAGTGGATCCAATGCATGTTCGGCATCAATAAAGGCCGCCGTTCCACCAAGTTTTTGTGCTTCTGCAATGATATGCAAAGCACTTGTTGTTTTACCTGAACTTTCAGGACCATAAATCTCAATAATTCTGCCCCTAGGGATTCCACCAACTCCCAAAGCAATATCAAGTGGCAAGCAACCTGTTGGAATGACATCTATTTTTTGAACAGGAGCATCCCCCATTCTCATAATTGCACCCTTTCCAAATTGTTTTTCAATTTGAAGAATTGCTTGATCTAAAAGTTTCTTTTTACTATCGTCCATTTTTCCTCCAAAAATCTAAATATATTATATAATAAATTTGCAAAAAATCCTAACATTAAACCAAAATTTATATAGTATTTTTATCTAAATGAAAATCATTCTTTTTTAATTTTTTGATTAGATAAAAATAACTAGAAACAGTTGCAGAATCAATTATATTTTTAAAGTTACCCTTAAAAGTGTTTTTGTACACATGAATTTCATTTCTATCCCCAACAGCAATATAACAAAGTCCATTTTGAGTACTGCCAGATGTGGTAAATTTTCCAACATTTGCAACGACAATATCAGAAGTTGAACTTCTTAATAAATTAACTGCCATTTGATAAACAACATTTGGACTAACTTCCCCTTGAGAATCGACTACTGATTTATCTATACCCAAAGTTGTCATCTTTGATTCAAGATTTGGCACAACAATACTTTTATCAATAAAGTTTACAGCATCTTCCGCCTGCTTTGTCAAATTTTCACAAAGTGCTCCACAAGTAATGTCTTCAGCAAAACTAACTTTTACTTGATTTAGTTTTAAAAGATTATAAACAACTTTTTCTATTGGGATATCTTCAACTGAATAAATATATTTATCCAATTTCAAAAAAACATTTTTGGCAATTTCATCAAGTTCTTTATTTGTGTCAATAGATTTTAAAACGATATCTACTTCCATTGGCTTTTCAAATAAGTTGATGCTTACCTTGCTTTTATTTTTTATTTCAGGTTCAATTAACTTTGTAATAAAATCAATCCCAAGTCCAAAAGATTTGAATGTATAACTGCGATATTTTTTCTTTTGCTCCTTTAAAATATATTCCAAAACAACATCATCAAACATTATTCTTGCTTCGTCATAAATATTTGGCAAAACGCAATATATTGTATTATTATGCTCAAGTATATACCCTTGTGTTGTATTCATAGGATTGATTATTGCTTTTGCTTGCGATGGCATTTTCCATTCATTTTCAACACCTTTTTCCATTGGTTGATTGAGTTTTTTATAATGCTCAAAAATCGAGTTTTTTGCATATGGATTTTCAATTATTACATTTCTTGTTAAATCACAAATATATTGATTTAGACTATTGCAAGACTTGTCTACCAAGAAAATTTGTATTTCATTTTCATCAATACATTTTGAAAAATCAGCAGTGCATCCAACAACACACTGCTTATCAGTTTTGATATTACTTTTGAAAAAACTTTCAGCAATATAGGCAGATAGTAAATTTATTTGCTTGCCCATAAGTGCTTTGTCTGAAATAGTATATATACTAACCATTTTTCACCTAGTATTTATTTTGATTATTCTTCTGTTTTTTTATCTTCTTTTAAAACGTCTTTATTTTTTATCATATAGTTAAACATTGACCAAATATTAAGCACAACTCCAATTCCTATAACTACATAACATACAATGCTATAAACGAGCATAAATGTTTCAAATTTTGGTGCTGTAAACATAATATTAAAATATGAAAGTAGCATTAGCATAGCAACTGCAACATCAATTACTGCAGCTTTTATTTTGCCTAATTTGTCGGCTGCCATAACAAAATTTTTTGAAGCAGCAATTTGTCTAAATGCAGAAATAACCATATCTCTACCAGTAATTAAAACTGCAACAATAATCCCATATGGATTTGGTATTGTTCCATCAACAACAACCAAAAGCAAACTTGCAAATATCAAGATTTTATCTGCATTTGTATCTAGGAGCTTTCCAAGGTCTGTTACAAGGTTGTACTTTCTTGCGATTTTGCCATCAAGCATATCTGTATAGATTGCCAAAACAAATAGCCCCAAAGCGACCAATTTCCCCCACACCCAAAAAGATTGCATATACATAAACATAATAATTGGGATTAGGCAAATTCTTATTATGCTTAATTTGTTTGGTAAATTCAATTTCATTATTCTATTTCCCCTTTAAACACACCATTATTATAACTCAAAATTTTGACATTGTAAAACTTTCCACATTCAATATTGTTATTGTCTTCTATCTCAAAAATAAAATCAACTTGTGGCGATTGATATTCATCTCTACCATAAAAATTGCCGTTTGTTTCGTCAAAGTAGTCAATCAATACTTTTACAACTTGACCTATCCTTGCCTTATTCAAATTATCTGCAACTTCTTGTTGAGCTTTCTCAATCTTTTTTAACCTATGCTTTTTTATAAAGTTTGGCACTTGACCTAGCATATAGTAAGCTTTTGTTTTTTCTTCTCTATAAAATGGGAAAAATCCAACATTATTTAATTTTGATTCTTTTACAAAATTAACTAATTTTTTAAATTGATAATGGGTTTCTCCTGGAAATCCTACTATGTATGTTGACCTAATTGCAATGTTTGGATAGTTTGTTTTTATTTTTGAAATTAGTTCACGAGTTTGTTTTTCATCACAATTTCGATTCATATCTCTTAGTATTTTATTGTCTATATGTTGAAGTGGGATATCCAAATATTTGCATATTTTTGGATTGTTTTCAACGAATTCCAAAAGTTCATCAGTTACCATTTCTGGATAACAATAATGCAACCTTATCCACTCAATGCCCTTTATTTTGCTTAATTTGTCCAATAGTTCAATTAGGCTGTTTTTCTTGTATAAATCTTCGCCATATCTTGTTATATCTTGTGCAACAATAATCAGTTCTTTTACGCCATTACTTGCGAGTTCCTTTGCTTCCTTAATTAAATCATCCATTGGAACAGAACGATATCTACCCCTAATTCTTGGAATTGTGCAATATGCACAACCATTATTACATCCATCAGCGATTTTTAGATATGCATAATGACTGTAAGTTGTAAGCAACCTTTCATTTCCACGATATTTGTTCTTGTATTCAACATTATATAGGTCAAAAATGACAGACAATATTGTGTCATTGTCCTTAATTTTTACAAATGCATCAACCTCTGGAAATTCCTTTTTTATATCATCAAAATATCTTTCGGTCAAGCATCCTGTTACAATAACTTTTTCGCATTTTAATTTCTTTTGATTTATTGCAATTAATATATTATCAATTGCTTCCTTAACTGCAGGTGCAATAAAGGAACAGGTATTGACGATAATAATTTCTGCTTCATTTATATCGTCAATAACTGTAAAACCATAATCTCTAATCTTTCCTAGCATATGCTCCAAGTCTACTCTGTTTTTATCACAGCCCAAACTTATTGCACTAACTTTTTTTTCTAATAGTTCTTTTTCTTCCATTAATCATCACCATATAATTCTTCATATTCTTCCATTGTAATCAAAACGGTTCTTGGTTTGCTACCATCTGCTGGAGATATAAAGCCTTTTTCTTGCATTTGGTCTACAATTCTTGCTGCTCTTGGATAGCCGATAACCAAACGTCTTTGTAACATAGAAATTGATGCTTGTCCATTCTCAATAACACATTTTACAGCTTGTGGAAGCAATGGATCAGTTCCGCCATCGCCAGAAGACTCTCCGTTGTTTTGGCTGAATACGTCTTGTTTTTGTGGATTTTGAATAAAGTCCTCAACACTGCTATCAAAGTCATATTCACTATTCTTTTCTTTGACAAAATCTACAATATTTCCAACTTCTTGTGTTGTAACAAAGCATCCTTGAATTCTACGAGGTTCTGGTGCATCGTTTGGTTTGTATAACATATCGCCACGACCAAGCAATTTTTCTGCACCAGCTTGATCCAAAATTGTTTTACTATCAGCGAAACTCATAAGCTTGAATGAAATTCTTGATGGGAAGTTGTTTTTCATTGTACCAGTGATAACATCAACAGAAGGTCTTTGTGTTGCAAGAATTAAGTGAATACCTGCCGCTCTTGACTTTTGAGCAAGACGAGCAATCTTTTCTTCAACTTCTTTCTTTGACGTCATAAACAAATCTGCAACTTCATCTATAATTATTACAATATAAGGCATTTTGTCTGCCTTACCTTCCAAAACATCACTGCTTGCATTATATTCGCCAATGTCTTTTGTCCTTGAGTTTCTAAACATTGTGTAACGTCTTTCCATTTCGTCAACAGCCCAAGTAAGTGAGTTTAATGCTTTATCACTTTCAGTAATTACATTTGGCACAAGTAAATGTGGAAGCCCATTGTATATTGAAAATTCAACTTGTTTTGGGTCAATCAAGATAAGTCTAACATCGTCAGGCGATGTTTTGTATATCAAGCTCAAAATAACCGCATTAAGACAAACAGATTTACCACTTCCTGTTGAACCTGCAACAAGCAAGTGTGGCATTTTTGCCAAATTACATAACCTTACACTGCCAGTTATGTCTTTTCCCAAAACAAAAGTTAAAGGATTTTTTGAATTTTGGAATTCGGGAGAAACAATCATATCTCTAAGTCCAACTGTTGCGATTTTTTCATTTGGGACTTCAATTCCAACAGCACTTTTGCCCGGTATTGGAGCTTCAATACGAATATCGCCATTTGCCGCCAAATTGTATGCGATATCTTCTGTGTGTGAAAGAATTTTTTTAACAGAAACACCAGCTGGCATTTCAATTTCATATCTTGTAACAGCTGGTCCAACAACGGCATTTACAACTTTTGCAGGTATGCCAAATTGTTCCAATGACTCTTCAAGTTGAGTTCTCTTTTGCATAACATCTTCGTTCAATTCGCTCAAATCCATTGATTTTGTTGTAAGCAAATCAAAGGTTGGATAAACATACTTTATATGTTTCTTTGGCTTTATAATTTCTTTCTCTGGTTCCTTTATCTCTTGTTGTTCAACTTTTGGTTTTACAAATGTATGTGGTTTTTCATTTATAACACTATTTGTTGACTTTTCTTCTTTATTTGTATTTGATAATTCCTTTAATATTTTGTCAAAACCAATATCTGTGTCAGGTTCTTCTTTTGTGAATATGCTGTTATCAGTTTTTTCGCTTTCTATTACCTTATTTTTTGAATTGTCAACTATTGGTGCCATAAATATTTTGTGATTATCAACAATTACATCGTTGTTGTCACCAATATCCTCACCTTCATGCAAAAATACATCTGGTTGTTTTGATAGAACTGGGTGTATAATTGGGTCGCTAATTTTTGTTTCACTAATTACATTTCTCATTGTAGGAGTAAGTGTAGGTTTTTGCCCCTTGTATTTATCCATATTAACAGTTTCATTTTTTTGAGTTAAAAGATATGCTTTAAGTGAAGCAGAATCTGAAAACTTTGGTTTTTGTTCTGGCTGTTGTTCTTCCGAAATATAATTTGACTTGATTAGTCCAAGTTTTCTTCTTGCAATATCTTCTTCCGGTTCATTTTCTACTTTTGCATCAAGCACAATATTAACTTTTTCTTTTGGTTGCTCTTTTTCAATTTCTTTTTCTCTTTTTGGCAACAAAACAGGCTCAACCGAAGGCACAACATTGGTTATTGTTATTGGTTTTTTAAGAATTTGTGACCTATTCAAATAATAAATATAGTCAGCAAGCAACGCTCCAAAAATAATGAGTGAAATACTGAACAAAATATATGCACCTGCTTTGTTTAGAATGAACACAATTGGTGCAGTGAGTATTCCACACATAATCCCACCAACTGTCATTTTTTGAGCATAGCATCTTCCCAAATATTCAAAAAATTTGCCACTTGTATCAATAAACAAAAGATGCAAAATACATAAAAGCGACAAAATTGCACAAGACAAATATACTATATACCTTGTTGTCATAACATATTTTTTGTTATTGATAAGAGCAACTCCTATAACAAAAGTTGTTATAAAGAGTGGATATGAAAATAATCCAAACACCCCCAATAAAAATGATTTTAAAAACGGTATTATATTTGTAAGCAAAATAAAGAATACCGCTGTTGAAACTGCAACAAGAGTTATTCCAGTTATTTTGTTTTTTTCTCTTTGTGATTTTTTTGCTTTCTTTGGTTCATTAGACAAATTATAAACTGCCACTTTTTACCTCTCGAATAATCTACATAATACTATACCACTATTCAAGACAAATTCCAAGTGTTGTTTATAAAATATTTTCATAAACTGTTGTCAAATTATATCCTTCTTTTTGGTAAAATGATATTATCTTCCCAAGTATTTTGCTGGTTGAAAGTGTGGGATGCATCAAAATTAAATCGCCATTTTTTGGATTTTTTATTGCTCTTTGATATAAAACATTTTCATCACTATCTCGCCAATCAATTGTATCCTTTGTCCACATAATTGTTTTATATCCCATACTTTCGGCAACTTTAAGTGTGTTTTGCCCAAACGAACCACTTGGTGGTGCAAAAAGTTTTATATCATAATCAAACAACTCTTTTACAACCTTGTGAGTTAGTTCCATTTCACTTTTATTTTGTTCCAAAGTTAATCGTTCGTGGTCCTTATGAAAATAGCCATGATTACCGATTTCGTGTCCATTATCTATTATTTTTTGAACCATATCACTATTTTTTACAATCCAACATCCCCCAACAAAAAAAGTTGCTTTTGCATTGTATTCATTCAAAGTGTTTAGTATGCTATCAATATATTCAGTACCCATATACACATTTATCATTATTGAAACTTTGTTGTTATCTTTATTTCCATGATAATATGGAGCATAATTATTTGAACTAAAAACCGGTGAAACCCCACCAACATAAGTAAGTGATAATAAAATTGCAAACATACAAATAATTACACCATTTGCTATGTATTTTCTAAAATTTTTCTCTGATAATCTTTTCATAGCATAATATATGCAAATTGGTAAAGAAAAAATGTTAATATTTGCAAATTTACAACAAAAAAAACACGCTCAATTGCGTGCGTGTTTTTGTTTAACTTATCGTAATTGTTCCATCAGTACAAACAACTTTTACTCCTACATTTATCCCGTCCGAAACATCCCTTGTAATAGCATTCCATTGTGCCTGTGTCCCATCATAGTTAATTGTTGTCAATTTATTGCTATAAGAAAATGCATCCTTTCCAATTTTAGTTAATGTGCCGGGAATGTTTACGGTTGTTAATTTAGAACATGATTTAAATGCGGTTATACCAATTTCTTTTAATTGTTTTGGTAAAGTAATCACTTCAAGACAATGAGATTCTATATCAATACAATCAAAAGCACTTTCAGCTATAACTGTTACAGAATAAGAATTGCCATTGCTTGCCTCACAATAGTTTAGTGTTTCAAATTCGACTTTTACTGGAAAATATGAATTATCATTCTTTAAGGCTTCAAGTTATGTATCTAATTGTGATTTATTATCGCTTGTATATTTTGTTCTTACAACTTTGTTACCGTTCTCACCAAATGTTACATATATTGCTGTACCATTACTGATTGAAGTTGGAATACTTGTAAAGCATTTACTTGAAAATTTTGTATATTGTTCCATATTCTCAATAGTATACGAACCTAAATCTATTTCAACAGGGTAAATATCTGCAGAACGAATACTTTTTGAGATACTCTCAAAATCAAGCAAATCCTTAATTCTTTTTCCTGTTGCCGGATTTTTATATGTTACATTAAATACATCTGTCATTCTCGGTTGTCCATAAAATTCCGCAAGAAAGCATGAAGAAATTGTGTCAGCAGAGCCAAATGAACGATAACCCAAAACGCTATTTTCAAATCCAACATAAGTTGGTATTTCTATATTTTTATCTAAACCTGTAAATGATTCTAATGTCGCTGTTTTTTTATCGTCATTGAGTGCGAACTTATAATTGTAAGGTTCTGATATCTCTTCATAAGCCTCAAAACTTGCTGTTAATGTATAATTAAACTTAATACTATCAATTGACGTTGTTTTATCTTTGAGTGAATAGCCTATTACTATATTTTTTGTTTCAT